>Ga0206903_10292_pt1 | contig 14337 bp, 7 predicted proteins | sample Alteio_BWOrgHeat_45_FD_152959 | JGI IMG/M metagenome (GOLD analysis project Ga0206903, IMG submission 152959) | Enriched cells from forest soil in Barre Woods Harvard Forest LTER site, Petersham, Massachusetts, United States -... | ecosystem: Environmental > Terrestrial > Soil > Temperate forest >... | reverse complement strand
TAAAGACAACTACAATACATTTGGCGCCACCACTACAAATTTTGCTTTGCAAACTGAAGACTACTTACAGTTAAGTGCAGGTAGTGGCTCTCAAACAAATAACGGCTCTGCAACAGGATTTAGCTTATTATCTCAGTTCGGAAAATTATTTTACAGTTATTCAGACAGGTATCTCGCATCTGTTACAGTAAGAAGAGATGGATCTTCCCGTTTTGGCAGTAATAATCAATACGGCGTTTTCCCCGCGTTTACACTTGGATGGAGGATCAATAACGAGGACTTCTTTAAAAATGTAAAGAATGTTTCAAATCTTAAGCTGCGTGCCGGTATAGGAACAGTAGGTAACCAGCAGGCATTAAGCAATACAGGTTCTTCTACACTTTTCCAATCCAATTATGGAACCGCAAGTGCAGCAGAGCCGCAATGGCTTAACACGGGTACTGCTTATGATTTATATGGTATAAATACAGGCACACTCCCTTCAGGTTTTGTGCAGGTACAAGCAGGCAATCCTGATTTGAAATGGGAATCTTCAACCGAAACCAATTTAGGCCTTGATTTTGGATTTTTAAATGAAAGCATTACCGGTTCATTTGATTACTTCATTAAAAAAACAAAAGATATTCTTATTCCGCCACCAATACCAGGCGTATTAGGAGAAGGGCAAAATACCGTTGTAAACGGGGCAGATATGAACGATTGGGGATGGGAAGCTATGCTGGCTTATAATCACAGAACAAATGGCGGCTTAAACTTTAGCATAACTGGTACCGCAAGTCACTTTCAAAATAAGATCACAAGCATACCCGACAGTTACCGTTCTTATTTTCCTGGTGATGCAACCCATTCTATCGTAGGTCGTTCACCGCAATCAATTTTCGGTTATGAAACAGACGGCCTTTTTCAAACATCTAAAGAAGCTGAAGATGCGCCAACGCAACCCGGAGTTCTGGATGGCACTCTACATGGAGCCGGCCGCATAAGATATGTTGATATAAACGGCGATGGCAAAATTGATGCAAACGACCAAACCTGGCTGGGCACTACTTTGCCAAACCTTGAATATGGACTTCGTATTGACCTTGATTATAAGAATTGGGATTTCTCAATTTTCGGTTCAGGCGTAGCAGGGAAAACCGGCTTTGATCCAACCAAATTCTTTAATGACTTCGTAGACCAAAGAAACAATTTTGGGCCCGGCACTTTAAGTGCCTGGACACCTCAAAACACAAGTTCCGGTATTCCTGCTCTAAGTCTGTTAAATTATAATGGTGAAGACAGAACATCAAACTTCTATTATGTAAATGCTTCTTATTTCAAGATTCGCAATGTTACGGTAGGATATAACCTGCCGAAAAACGTTGCTGCGAAAATTAAAATGGACGGGTTGAGAATATATGTGATGGGCCAGAATTTAATTGCATTCAAGTCTAAAGAATATACGGCAAAAGATCCGGAAAGGGCTAACACATTTGATCTGTGGCCGGTACCCACATCATATACGTTCGGCATTAACGTAAACTTTTAATCTTAAAAAATAAGTTATGAAATATACAAGTATAAAAATATTGTTAGCCGCAGTCATTGTACTTTCAATGGGCTGTAAAAAATACCTTGATTATAAGCCTCAGGGTGCTGTATCAGCCAGCGATCTTACATCTCCGACAGCAGCCGACGGCCTCGCTACAGCCGCTTATGCGGGCATTGCCAATGATTGGTGGGATGCACCCATCACCAGCATGTGGGAATATGGCAGTATCCGCTCTGATGATGCATATAAAGGCGGAGGCGCTATCAGCGACCAGCAACAATTAGATAAATACGAGCAATTCTTTCTTGTAAACTCATCCAATAATGGGGCAGCCGATTTTGGTTTCCCCGGCACATGGATAAGGGCATACGGCGCTATTTCAAGAATCAATAATGCTTTACGGGCATTGAATAATCTTACAGATGCTGATTTTCCTGAGAGAACAACGCGCATTGGCGAGATGCATTTTTTGCGCGGACATATGTATTTCCTGTTAAAAGTAATGTTCCGCAATATTCCATGGTTTGATGAAACATTAACCAACGATGAAATAGTGAAGGTTCCAAACACCATGTCGAATGATTCGTTGTGGGAAAAGATTGCAGGCGACTTCCAGGTTGCCATTAATGATCTGCCTGAAACGCAACCAGGCCAGCCCGGCAGGGCCAATAAGCTTGCGGCAGAAGCCTATCTTGCCAAAGTAAGATTGTACCAGGCTTATACACAGGATAATGGCTACAACGTAACCGGTGTTGACCAGCAAAAGTTGCAGGATGTTATTACATTAACGGATGATGTTATTAATTCCGGCATGTATTCTTTAAATCCTGATTTCGCTTATGATTTTTTATATGGTTATGATAACAGCCCGGAATCAATATTTGCCATTCAATATTCTATCAATGACGGAACTGCCATTGGGGGAAGATTAAGCATGAGTACCAGCCTTAATTATTTTGCCGGTGCACCGCAATATGGCTGCTGCGCATTTCATGTGCCATCACAAAATTTAGTAAACGCTTTTCAAACAGATTCCCATGGGCTTCCATTGGATTCAATATTAAATCCAACCGATAAAGATTTTAATGATTTTGATTTAGGTGATAATGATCTTACACCAACCGGCGTAACAGTTGATCCACGCATCGATCATACCATAGGCATACAAGGCCATCCATTTAAATATGATCCAACCATTCCTTACGATCATAGCTGGGAAAGATTAGCAGGAACGTATGGCGGTTTTGGAACGATGAAAGAACTGCAATTGGCAAGTTGCCCCTGTTTCAAGAAGCTTGGCCCATTCTATGGTACTTCAGTTAATATGGATGTAATACGTTATGACGATGTGCTTCTAATGAAGGCTGAAGCAGAAATTAAATTAGGCAATGCTGATGCAGCTTTGCCTTTAATAAACCAGGTAAGAGCAAGAGCCACACAAATAAGCCCGCTGGTTAAAAAAACAGACGGTACATATCCGTCAAACTATAAAATTGATGTTTATAAACCAGGTGTAAATATTCCTGTATGGAACACAACAACTGCGTTTGAGGCATTGATGTGGGAAAGAAGAATGGAATTTGCAATGGAAGGCTACCGCTTCTTCGATTTGGTACGATGGGGAATTGCGGGGCCCACACTGAATGCATTTTTTGCTAAAGAAAAAACCAGGCATGCATTCTTAAGCAGTGCGCAATTTACGCATGGCACGCATGAATACTTCCCGATTCCGCAGGAACAGATAACACTTACAAACGGGTTGTATACGCAGAATAACGGTTATTAAACTTGCTTCATAATACAAGTATTGTTAATTACAGCGGGGAAGCTCTCGCAGCTTTCCCGTTGTTTTAATCTTAATCAAAAAAAATAGGTATGAAACAATTATTGCTTTGCCTTTCAGTTTTTGCGTTCAATATATTGCTTGCTCAAAATACTGAAACACCAACACCGCAATGGCGGCCTGTATATCATTTCACACCAGAAAAAAAACTGGACGAATGATCCCAACGGTTTGCTTTATATGAATGGTGTATATAACTTATACAATCAGCAAAATCCTTTTGAAAATAAATGGGGGCATATGAGTTGGGGTCATGCAACAAGCACTGATCTTATTCATTGGAAACACCTCCCCATTGCAATACCTGAAAAAATTGACAAGGATACAACATGGGTATTTTCAGGCAGCGCTGTGTGGGATAAAAACAATACAAGCGGTTTTTGCAAAAACAATAATTGTTTTGTTGCAATTTATACTGCCGATCAACCGAATCTTAAAAAAGAATCGCAATTCATTGCATACAGCAACGATGGTGGAATGACATATACCAATTATGCTAATAACCCTGTTATAGATTTAAACAAAAAAGATTTTCGCGACCCAAATGTATTCTGGTATGAACCTGGAAAATTTTGGCTGATGACAGTTGTATTACCTGCTGAACATAAAGCAAGATTTTATAAATCGCCTGATTTGAAAAGCTGGACTTTGTTAAGTGAGTTTGGCCCGCAAGGTTATACCGGCGCTCATTGGGAATGCCCGTTCTTAATTCAATTACCGGTTAAAGGAGCCAATCAAAAAAAATGGGTATTGGTTACTTCTGCCGCAGGCGGCACGCGTGGCGTATTTGAACAATATTTTGTAGGTGATTTTGATGGAACGACTTTTAAAAATGATAATCCTGCAGATACTATATTAACCCTTGATTACGGCGATACTTATTATGCCGCTATTCCCTGGAATAATTTACCTGATGATAAAAAAATATATATCGGTTGGATGATACCAAATCCACAACCAACATCTCCGTGGAAAGGACAAATGTCTATCGCAAGAGACTTAAGTCTTGTTCAAACAAAAGATGGTTATCGTTTAATACAATACCCTACAACTGTTGTTTCAAAGAATCTTGATAAGCTTTCTCACAACAACATACTCAATGCTTCAAACATTAAAATAAATAATGAAGAAATACCTGTTGATAAAGCCAATAAAATAAAAGGCAATGCATATTGGATGAATGCAGAATTATCTGTTGAACCTAACGCTGTTGCAGGTTTTAAAATCGCGCAGCAAAAAGACGATAACAATAAAACAATTGCCGAAACTGTAATTGGCTATGATGCTGCCAATCACCAGCTATATGTGGATAGAACAAATTCAGGTGGCGGAAAAGTAAATGAAAAAAAGTTAAAGCAAACCATTGACATCAGGGGAAGCAGTAATACAATTAAACTAACAATTTTATTAGATAAATCTTCACTTGAAGTTTTTGTAAATGATGGAGAAGCTGCTTTAACTACCTATATTTATCCCGCTGAAAATGCTGATAAGATTGCTGCTTTTGCCAACGGCGGAAATGCTGTAGTAAAATCTTTAAAGATCTGGGATCTGTCAAAAGCAAACAGCCAATAGCAGCGCATGTTGTATAATTTAAAGTGTTATTCTCATTTATGAAAAGTGTAATTAAAAGCCTTCTTTTTTTGCTGCTGATCTCTTCGCAGGTTGCTGCACAATATTCTGAACCGCAGCCTGCGCAAACTGTTCCTGCGTTTGAGTTTGCAAGGTTTGATAAAACTGCATTTACCAATAAAAATTTAACATCAGACAAACCATTATTCTTTTTCTTTTTTGATTGCACCTGCGATCATTGTCAGCATGCAATGACATATCTCAATGCAAATTTTAAAGATTATAAAAAAGCAGCCATTTATCTTATCAGTCTTGATAGTGTACAAACAATAAATAACTTCCTGCATAAATATGCGCCGGATGTGATCGGTCAAAAAAATGTAACGGTATTGCTGGATACAAAGAGTGAGTTCATCACGAAATTCAAACCAAGAAAGTATCCATCATTGTTTTTGTACGATGCCAATAAAAAATTGCTGGACTATGAAGATAATCCCGCAAGCATGTTCAGGTTTTCAATGCTCTTAAAAAATACTGCTGCCAAATAAAATTTATACATCGGTAATGTAAAAATTTATGCCTGCAAATAGATTGTATATCATTTTCCTGTTTGCATTTTCTTCTTTCATTTTTATTTCCTGCAATAACACTGATACATTATTTACCAGCTTATCATCATCAAAAACAAACATAGATTTTGAAAATAATCTGCAAGACAGGAATGGCTTAGGCATTCTGAATTATATCTATTATTACAATGGTGGTGGCGTTGCGATCGGTGATATAAACAATGATGGTTTGCCTGATATTTATTTTACTGCAAACAATTATGGCGGCAATAAATTGTATTTGAACAAAGGCAATTTTCAGTTTGAAGATATTACCGAAAAAGCAGGCGTGGCAGGCACTTCAGATTGGTGCAGCGGTGTAACAATGGCCGATGTGAACGGTGATGGACTGCTCGATATTTATGTTTGTGCCATTGCAAATATTCATGGCCTTCACGGTCACAACGAACTATTTATTAATAACGGCAACAATACATTCACTGAAAGCGCCGCGCAGTATGGATTAGATTTTTCAGGCACATCAACGCAAGCTGTTTTTTTTGATTACGATCATGATGGAGATCTGGATTGTTACCTGCTTAACCAATCAGAACATCCTAATCAGTATATTGTTGATACAAGTTTCAGAAGGCAATATGATCCTATTGCAGGAGACAGGTTATACAGGAATGATGTAAATCTCTCCTCCACAGGCCGGGTTAGGAAGAGGCATTTTACAGATGTTTCAAAACAAGCCGGCATTTATCAAAGCAGTTTAGGTTATGGCTTAGGGGTTGCTGTTGCTGATTTCAATAATGATGGATGGGATGATATTTATGTAAGCAACGATTTTCATGAGAATGATTATTATTATCTGAACAATGGCAACGGAACTTTTACAGAAAGCGGCGCGCAACATTTTCATCATTACAGCAGGTACAGCATGGGCAGTGATGCTGCAGATTATAACAATGATGGGCAGATAGATTTAATAACTGCAGACATGCTGCCAGGTGATGAAAAAACATTAAAGACTTATGGCAATGGTGAACATTACGATACATACACACAAAAGATAACGCGCAATGGTTACCAGGATCAGTTTTCAAAAAACTGTTTGCAGAGAAACAATGGCAGCGGCGTAAGTTTTAGTGATGTTGGATTGATGGCGGGTGTTGCTGCAACAGACTGGAGCTGGAGCCCTTTGTTTACCGATTTTGATAATGATGGCAATAAAGATTTGTTTATATCAAGTGGCATTGTTAAGCGGCCGCTTGATCTTGATTTCATTATGTTTATGGCTAATACTGATCTCAGCAACATCAATAACAAAGAAAAATATGATGACCTCATCAACAAAATGCCCGATGGTAAATCACATCCTTATTTATTTAAAGGCGATGGCAATTTGCATTTTAAAGATGTGAGTGAAAATTGGGGAACCGCTACAATGCAAGGCTATTATAACGGTGCGGCTTACGCTGATCTGAATAATGATGGTAATGTTGATGTTGTTATCAACTGCATTAATTCACATGCTGTAATATTAAAGAATAATGCGCCAAAGAAAAATTATCTATCGCTTGTTCTTAAAGGCGGTGGCATGAATCGTTTTGGCATCGGCGCAAAAGCCTATGTTTTCTCAAAAGGAAAAATGCAGTATCAACAATTAATGCTTACGCGCGGCTTTATGTCATCATCAGAACCACGATTACATTTTGGATTAGATAGCTTAACAACAGTTGATAGCATATTAATTGTTTGGCCTGATCAAAAATATCAACTGTTTAAAAATATCAGCACTAACAAAGAGATAACTATAGATCAAAAAGATGCAACATCAATTTTTAATTATCACTCGTTCTTTTTTTCGAAGGAAGAAGCGTTTGAAGACATCACCGCGCAGGTTAATTTAAAATGGAAACATGAGGAAAATAATTTTATCGATTTTAACGCGCAGCCATTGATTCCGCATATGCAATCAACACGAGGACCGAAACTTGCAGTGGCTGACGTAAACAAAGATGGTCTTGATGATTTTTTTGTTTGCGGCGCAAAGGGACAAAGCGGTTGTTTAATGATACAAACAAAGGATGGAAAGTTTATCACAGATTCAACAGCGTTTATTAAAAACAAAACATGCGATGAAACCGATGCTGTTTTCTTTGATGCGAACAATGATGATTATCCTGATCTGTATGTTGCAAGCGGTGGTAATGAGTATGAAAACGGCAACGAAAATTTAGCCGATCATTTGTACTTAAATGATGGCAAAGGCAATTTTAAAGAAGCAATGAATGCATTGCCGCAACTCTTAACCAATAAATCCTGTGTTGCGGTTGCCGATGTAAATAAAGATGGCTTTCAGGATATTTTTATTGGCACACTTGCAGATGCAAAACAATACGGTTACCCACAAACTTCTTACCTCTTATTAAATGATGGTAAAGGCAATTTAAAACTTGCTGATTCATCTGTCATTTCATTAAGAAATATTGGGCTGGTTACTTCATGTGCGTTCACAGATCTCAACAACGACGGATGGCCGGACTTAATAGTTGCCGGTGAATGGATGCCTGTAAAAATTTTCATGAACAATAAAGGCATCTTTAAAGAAAATGATATTGCGCAGTCGTCAGGCTTATGGCAAACATTGTATATAAAAGATATTAATAGCGATGGCTACAATGATATTCTTGCAGGCAATTGGGGGTTGAATTCAAAACTGCATACTGATGAAAATGATCCTCTAAAATTATACGTAAAAGACTTTGACGGGAATGGTACGGTTGAACAGGTAATGGCTTGTACGACAAATGGCAGGCAATATTCTTTTCTCGGAAAAGACCAACTGGAAGTGAACTTGCCGATACTGAAAAAAATACATTTAACGTATAGTGAAGTTGCAGGCCAGCCTGTACAATATATGTTTGGCGATTTGTTTAAAGATTATATAGAACTAAATGCTAAAACATTAAGTTCATCTTGTTTTATCAACGATGGCAAAGGAAATTTTAAAAAAATGAATTTGCCTGATGCATTGCAGCTATCTCCTATCCTTACGTTTACCTCATTAACTGATAACAATTATTTCGCTGCGGGAAATTTTTATGGTGTATTGCCGTATGAAGGAAAGTATGATGCATTACAACCTTCCTGTTTTTCGTTCAATAATAAAACAGGGCAATTCAGTTTTCAATCAATGCTGTCTTCCCTTAACGGAGAAGTAAGAGATGCCAAATGGATAAACTATGCAGGAACAAAAGTTTTGATTGTTGCAAGAAACAATGATCAGCTGATTTTTCTAAAGCCGGTTTCAAGATAGCAATAAAAAGATCATGCTGCATTATAAGTGCAGCATGATCTGAATTTTCTATGAAATGAGAATAAATAAAGTCATTATTTAATAACGATAAGCTTAGCCGAGCCTGTTGTTGTTGGCGACTCGATATGCAATATATAAGAACCTCTTCCGATTTTTGATGAAGATATATTCCATACATTATTACCTGCTGTTCCGGTTTTTGTTTCTTTATAATACAGATCGCCGGATTCATCTGTAACGTAAACAGAATAACTCTCTGCCTTCTTTGCAGTAAACGAAACATTAAACTGCCCTGAGTTGGGATTAGGCGACACTTTAACATCCATCGTTTCGCGGGCAACTTTTGTTTCCTGAGAACTATTCTGCGATGAAAGCACCTCAAGCTGTATTAATGTAAATGGCGTATTGTCGTTGCCCTGGTATCTCAATCCAAAATCTGCCTGCTCCTGGAATAAAGTATTAGGAACAAATGAGTTTACTGTCATCGTTTTTTGCAGCCATTGACGCGTATTTGTATTAGTTACTTTCAAAGACTGCTCACTGCATTGCATTGACCATTTACCATTGCCCGTATCATAATAAGTTACTGTTACCTGAATTTTATCCCGTTTTTTTACAAGGCTGTCATTAAAGACAAAATACATAGCTCCTTTACCATTTTGCTGCAGCCTGAAGGTCCTTGCATAACGCCCGTAAATGCTGGAATCTGGTCCTATGCGCCATGCACCGTAAGAACTGCTGTCGGGATACCACTGGCGTATAAAACGCGCCCAATTTGTAGTCATGTTTATACCAAAATCATTGTGGTATTGATCTTCCGTACTATACATGGCTCCTTGAGGTTCAAATTCCTGTATGATTTTTTTTTGACGTACCGGGTTAATATATTGCACAATAGTCCTCATCGTAAGCCAGTATTTGCGGGCGGATGAATCAAGCGGGTTTTCCCAGATACTCTTAATTTTTTTATCATACGCAGATTGCCTTGTAGGGTCTATAACAGGGCCATATATTGCCTCGGGGAAGCGAACGGAATCTGAAAAGTTGGGCACATCCCTCAATGCGATAAAACCTACACTACCGTCATGTGCTCTCCTTAGCCCTGCATATTTATCATAAAAATCGGCAGCACGCGTGTCATTAAATATGGAATTGATATAACCCGGGGTAATATTCATCATATCCAGGCCCCCTGAAGCGGCAGAGCATGACAAAGCAAATGCCTGCTTAACAGGCGCATAATGCCACCATGTGGTATTGAAAATATCCTGCACTTCCCCGCGCGACCTGTTATCGTAAGGCTCTGCATTCAACTGGCGGTACTGTCTTAAATAGTAAAGCTTTTCCCCATCAAATGAATACTCATGTGATATTAACCCGTCTTTATGCATATCATGAGGAAATTTTTGGTCTACGTATTGAAGATCCTGCGCATAGTTGCCATCATTAAACAAAAACCTGTATTCGCGCTTCGGACCTGCATAAGCCACAGCGCTGTCCCAGGCTGCATGCCTGAAATCCTGCCAGACATAATAATCAATATTATAAGCAGAATCTACAGGCGTTCCCTTATAAGGTTGTTCATCTCCTGTACTGCCTTCTGCAATCTGCCAATACATAAAATGCGATTTTAAGCTGGATGGCAAATTATTAAAATGGTCTGCCACTTTTTTAAGCAGGTTGTAATAACGTTTTTTATAATTAGGGTTAAGATAATAAGGGTATGGGCCATCATCGTTCCCGCCGGTTGTATAAACTTTCTGAACATTATCGTACATCCATTCCGGGCAGTTTGGCCCTACCTGTATTTGAACAGCTACCCAGATGTCGGCATCTGCTACAATTTGCATTTCATTGTCTAATGAATCCCAGTCAAAATTACCCTTGGTTGGTTCAAGTTCAGCCCAATCAAAATAAATCTGGTATCCGTCTATACGATAAGGATCGTAAATATTCAGGCTGTTTTTGTTTTTAATGGGTCCGATTCCCCATGTTCCCCAGGGAAAAACGCGGTTAATTGGTTCCTGGCTTTTTGAGGCAAGGGCAAGGAAGATACAGATTGCAAGTGGTAATATTTTTTTCATATAGTTATGTTTAATCACCTTTAAAATTAGATGTTTATTGAAAATGTTTAATCGGTTTTAAAATTAGATGTTTATTAAATAATTTTAAAAACTAAATTCCTCTTGAAGAAGAAACACTATATAAAACAAAAATGCCCTGGAAATGGTTGCTTCCTGGCATTTTATATTTATATTTTGTACTTACGATATTTTAAATTTAACCGGCGTAAATCGCCTGTATGATCATCAGTTGTACCAATGGAGCATCTCTGTAACATTGAATAATTTATCATTTTCTTTCCTGAATGTCTCTCCGAAAGGCTTTGTATGCGGGAAGGATATTGTGATTTCATGAACCTGTTTTATTAAACTTTACGAATTAATAAATCTTGCCTCCCGCGCAACAGGTGCAGGCAGGCCAAACCGGTTTAAAGCATAACGGAACTGTTCAGCTAAAGGCCGCCAAGGCTTTGCAAAAGGGTTTTAAATCAGTGCCTGTTGCCGCATGCGACTTAAATTACCTGCCATAGCTGCTCTTCCCCGAGCTCCTGGCACCATGGTTTAAGCACATCATTTATAGCTGCAGGTTCCCGGCTTCCTCTTGCAGCACGCACATGCCGGCTATATACAGAGCTCTTTACCACTACTTTTTTTTGCGGAAAATACTTTATATTTTTTGCCATGCCACGGTTTGATTGTATTTTACAATGGTTTCGTTTTTGCTCCCTCCCTTCCTCAAAGCTGCAAAATTATCAGTGTTTTTATCGTAACATTACAGAGACCTTATAGTAACCTTATAGTAACATTATAGTAACATTATAGCAACCTTATAGAGACCCTGCTCCCTACCTAAAGGCTGTCTAATCCCTGTTAACGGTAGGGTAAATTGCTGTTAAAGGCTATGCACATTGCAGGCGGCATCTGTTCATTTTGCTGCCGTAAACATTTTACTGTTCCGCGCTGAAATGAAAAGGCCGGCACGGTTATAAATGACGGGCTTTGAATGTTTGGATTGAAATTCAGGGTACGAAAGATTTCATTTCTCAGGATCATTTAATCCTTATGCGCTGGTATTGATTTTAAGTAGGCCTGTGAAGGCTTCGCATTCCGGGCAGAGAGGGCTTTCAAAACTTTAAAACCATAAACATACAAAAAATAACAGCTTTTTCCTGCCCACTCTCCTTTGAAAATCAAAAGTTTGCGGATGCTTCCCAGGATAAAATGAAGTAAGCAAAAAAGAGTCAGGATAAGCCGAAGCACGCTGTATTGGCATTCTTACCAGGGTTGCATTTGTTCTTCCTTTTTACACGCGTCCCGGGATAAAAATTAGCGTGTTTATATATTGCGCTGTATTTTTTTAACCGGCGTTCAATTCGCCCAAATATCTTTCTGCATCCAAAGCAGCCATGCAACCGCTGCCGGCAGCAGTAACCGCCTGGCGATATATTTTATCCTGCACATCCCCTGCCGCAAACACACCCGCGATATTTGTTTTGGAAGAACCCGCAATAGTTTTAATGTATCCTGCTTCATCCATGTTTATCCAATCTTTAAAAATGGCACTGTTAGGTTCGTGGCCAATGGCAACAAAAAATGCGTTCACCGTAATAATTTGTTCTTCATTTGTTTTGGTGCTTTTTATCTTAACACCTTCTACTCTATGTTCACCAATCACTTCAACCGTTTCGCTGTTCCAGTAAATTTTTATGTTAGCAGCATTCTTTACACGATCCTGCATTACTTTACTTGCACGCATGCCGTTCTCATCTTTGCGCACGATCATGTGCACCGTTGAACATAATTTTGAAAGATACAGCGCTTCCTCACAGGCAGTGTCTCCCGCGCCCACAATAGCCACCTCTTTATTGCGAAAGAAAAATCCATCACATACGGCACAGGCGCTTACACCATAACCGTTCAGCCTTTGCTCGCTTTCAAGGTTCAGCCATTTGGCAGAAGCGCCCGTTGCGATAATTACCGCATCCGCTTCGATAAGCTTCTCCTCATCGATCCAAACTTTATGAACGGGCCCGGTGAAATCAACCTTTGTTGCGAGACCGTAACGAATATCAGCGCCCATGCGCTTTGCCTGCTTTTCAAAATCGATCATCATTTCAGGTCCCTGCACACCATCAGCATAACCGGGATAATTTTCAACTTCTGTTGTAATAGTTAGTTGTCCGCCGGGCTGAATACCCTGGTACAAAACAGGCTTTATGTTGGCTCGTGCTGCATAAATAGCTGCTGTATAACCTGCCGGTCCCGAACCAATAATTAAACAATGAACCTTTTCTGTTTCTTTATTCTGCATGATAAGTTTTATTTACGCTAAAGTTATGCTGCCAGGAAAAACTACAGTCGTCCCGCATATGCGCATACGCATCAAGTTAAGAAATAGCTGTGATCGCTTTAAATATAAAACCAGCTTGAGTTTCAGAGTAATTAGCGACTGTAATTGCAGGTTGTTGCCAGTTGTCTCAAAAGGCGCCTCTTTCGGTTCGGTCCCGTACATACGGGATTGAAAAAAATCCGAAGGACATTTTTTCAAAGAAGCGAAAGCAGTCCCGCACATACGGGATTGAAACAACGAAGCCATGCGGCTTGAGCATATAATAACTGTATTTAAGTGCTGCATAAAGAAAGTTAGCTTGACGCCTATGCGCCATTGCGGAACGACACAAGAGACGATGCCACAAATTACTGAAGCTGGTAACATAACAATAAAATTTTGCCTTGCAATTATCTAAAGCCTGCAAATTTAATGAACGGCTTAGATTAAAATTATTTTGGTATTTGAAGAGGTTTATACTGCGCTGCATAACTTTAGCGTAAATAAAACTTATCATGCAGAATAAAGAAACAGAAAAGGTGGGCGAAGAAAAGGGATTGCCGTTTGACTGGTAAGCGTATTCCCAGGTTCGCCAGAAATCAAAAGTGGCTTTATCTATGTCGCAGAATTTAAAGATAATGCTGTCTCCCCGGTGAAAGAAACCGAAATCATCATTGCTTACTTTAAGCGTATCGTTTTTACTGTATCCTTTTGGTATCTGGAAAGTGTAGGTAGTACCGTCGGTTATCTGGTCATCAAATGCTGAAGTATAGCCGGGATAAAACGGCTGGCCGTTAACGCTGGTGAAATAACGTACATAATCGCCAAGGCCGGGAGGATCGGTAAACAAACCATACATAATACAACGCGTAGTATCAGGATTATCGGGAGCAGTGGTCCACCACAGCGAATCACAGGTTTTTCTTAATAAAGGAATGGTTGTGGTTGATGTATATACAGAGCTGTCAGGCAACTGTATTGTTAAGTTATAGGTTGTATTAAATTTCCCGATTAACACCTGCGCGGGATTTGAAAAATCAACCGTGTAATAATAAAAGCTATAGCCTGAAGAATCTGCGTAACTATCTTCAATTAATTGTACTGCTTTGCTGCCATCGCTTACAGT
>Ga0206903_10230_pt1 | contig 14374 bp, 14 predicted proteins | sample Alteio_BWOrgHeat_45_FD_152959 | JGI IMG/M metagenome (GOLD analysis project Ga0206903, IMG submission 152959) | Enriched cells from forest soil in Barre Woods Harvard Forest LTER site, Petersham, Massachusetts, United States -... | ecosystem: Environmental > Terrestrial > Soil > Temperate forest >... | reverse complement strand
TGATTAGACTGGGATTTTTGGGATCCGGCATCGGCGCCTCTTTTGAGAAGATCTCAAACACGCGATGCCAGTATACGTAATCCTCCAGATCCTCGGGCGTTCCCCATTGAAGAAAAAATGGAATTTCATAAATTAAGGCACGTTTCCCATCCTTAATCAGCGCGTTATAGACCAGACTCACATAGTATTCGCCGTTCGTAGACATTTTCTCTTGAACGGCCTGCGCAAAGTAGCGCTTCACATCGCGACCGGAGGAAAAATAGTACGTCCCTGAAGACGCGTACTCCTGCGTGCGATCCGGCGTGAAGTGTCCTTTTTCTTTGACCTCCAGAATCTGCCCGTTCGTTTCGCGGCAGTAGGCATAGAGGTTATCGCTCAGATAATGGGGATGGAAGCCTTTGTAGCACAGGATGGCGCCGTCACATTGTGTTTGGTGTGTAAATTCAACAAAGTGTTCAGCATTCCAGGAAAACGAGAAATCACAGTAATTCACGATGGTGGGCATGTCATCGAGAATTGCCTGCTTGGCTTCTAAAACACTGTATACGGGACCCAATTTATGGCCCGGGATACCGATAATCGTTGCCGAAGGAACGAGTGATAATAAAACGTCTTTGATGTTTGTCGTCTGAAGGTGCTCCTCGCTGGGAATAAAAACAAACCTCCAGTCTTTCGGGAAATTGGCTAGCAATCGTTCGATCATGGGTTTGCCGCAGACATCGATTAACGGTTTTGGTTGGTTATAACCGGCTTTTTTAAAACGATCTCCGGCACCGGACATAGGGATGACCACTTGCATCGGTTTCATGTTTTCAATATCTGCTTCTGGCGCAGCCGCTCTAACTCCATCGTTTTTAATCGTCCGATCATCCGTTGAGGAAGTGGGCTATACACTCCCAAAGACTTAGCTAGGGTCGAAACTAACACGTGCGCGTATAACAGTTCTACTTTGTCCTTCCATTGAAGAAGTGACGCCGCACAGATGGCAGCCACGCGCGGTGTCAGCTTCACTAAGTCGGGGGAAGAAGTACCCCACAAATTGAAATAAATTACGAAGTCCGGGAAAAGCGGTTTGAGAAGGAAATTACATCTTGACCAATGACAGAAGCATACCGTACCTACGACCTCATAACCCTGTGGTAAGTTGGTTTTGACGGAACGCGAAGAGCACTTTCCCGCCCCCAGGCGGTGTGGCGGCGTAAATCTTTTCAAGTGAAAATGTGCCTGCAGGCCACGTTCGAAAATATCAATCTGTCGGAGAATCTCACCTTTATCGCCCCCAGACCATACGACGCCGTGATTACGCTGGATCCACAATTGGAGGCGCTCGCTCCCACTTTTCTTCAGAGACTTCATCATCAGGGATGTGAGTTCAAATCCTGGCAGCGAAGCGGCGACGAAATGAACGTCTACAGGCTGGGTAGAAACAGTATTAAGTAGACGAAGTGCTTTGTGCTGCGGCATCATGCCGAGCAGTATTCCCGAGACGCTATGGAGGTGAAGGACATACCGTCCCGGCAAGATCGCATGGAATCCCGTTTCCATAGAGATCCGGCGATGCACCGTTCGCGTAGATTTCTGCAGAAGCTTGCCGTAAGCATGCTCGCGAACGCTGTACGAGGGATACGTTAGGATTCTATGCAAACCTTTGTTTATGGACGAATAGTCTGCTTCGGCCCAGCCGAAAGTGGGTGTCATCTCACATAGACGCACACCAGAAGACTTGATTACAATTCGGGAGGAAGATTTCTTAACGGAAATGTTGCCTCCTGCCGCCTGCACGAGAGTCAGATGCCACCCGAAACGACGGCCAAGTTCAGCCAGGAGGCGGCTGGACGCGGATGAATGGCTCATGACTGAGAAAGATCTCGGATCGCCGCTTCAACTCCAGCTAGGGAACGCGCGTGAGTCACACCGGGGGGAAGTTTTTTAGACAGCGGCCCGGGAGCCACATAGACGCCTAGAAGGCCAGCACGACGCGCCCCCAGGATATCCCCATGCCAGGAATCTCCCACGACGATCGCTTCTGATGGGCGACACTTCGCCAGGCGGCAAGCTTCTTTAAAGAAACGTCGATCAGGCTTTTCGCATCCGACTTCTTCGGAGGTCACGAGAATTTTAAACCATCGGCCCGACGGATCGATGCGGCGTATCTTTTCCAACTGGAATCCTGTAACCTGATTGGTGACCACCCCTAGCCTATACTCGCGTGACAGACGTTCGGCGAGCCGGCGCGTTGACGCAGGTTGAATTAAACTCCAGCACGTGTTGTAGGCGCGCATAAGCTCAAGAACTGTCGCTGGTTGAGACTGCCCGTAGAGAATCTCGACAAGCCGCTTGAAATACAAAATACGGTTATGAGCTGCAGCCACTTGCCCCAAACGGGACTTCACTTCGCGGCGCGCACGAGTATAGGTTTGCAGAAATCGTTGCCAGGAAATAGGGTAAAAAGAGTTTAAGCGACGCCATGCGGCTTTGAGCCCTTTTTGATAAATTTCCTCGGCTGGGTATAACGTGTCATCCAGATCAAAAAAGATTACACGACTCTTCAACGCCATCGCTCCGGGACCTTCGTGCAAATCGCGTCAACAGCCGGTTTTAGCGGTAGGAATTTGTTGATCTGATCCGAGGGATATCCCTGCAATTCCGGCGAAACCAGGCAAACCTTGAATGATTTCTTCAAATGGCGAACGGTTTCAAAACTGGGCGCCGCCCCGTCAAAACAATCCAACCAAATCCAATCAGCCAATCCGGCAAAGCGCTCTGCGGCTTCCACGGGCTCATACTCCGAAACACGAACGGCGACATGCCTTTCCTGAGACTTCACGGTTAATTTGACAAGTGTTGGGAGCGTTGTGTCCAAAAAGAAAAATCGCCTAATGTTGAATTTGGAAAGGAGAGCAAGAATAGTCGTCTCGTGACCATCTTCTTTCGTATTCAGGATAAGCAGACGCTCCGAATGAGTCTCGGCATAGCGAGCCAGGTAGGCTTCCAGGGAGTCTCCGGCCACCAAAGGATCGTGCGCCAAAATCAGCGCACCATCACGCGATCGGATATCGATTTCCGCACCGTAAGCCGGATCAAGAACTTCAAGATCCTGGACGCGATTCTGCCGGTGGACTACGATTTCGGGCATAATCGCAATAAATTGAACATGGAGCAATTATAGAGAATTTTCAAACTTCAAATTGATAGAATCCGCTTGAATTCCCAACCGAGATGTACAATAAATTCCTATGAAGACAAGGAACGCTTTTTAATATGCAATGCGTGATTTTAGCTGGTGGGTTGGGCACTCGTATGCGCTCGATTGCACCGAAACTTCCCAAGTCACTCATTCCTGTTCGGAATCGCCCCTTTCTGCACTACCAGCTTTCACACCTCGCCAAACAAAAAATTCAAAATATTCTTTTATGCGTCGGTTATGGGGGAGATCAGATTGAACGATACGCCGAAGATGGCCGGGCATGGGGGCTCACCATTCAATACGTCAAAGAGGGCACGGACCTTCGCGGAAGCGGAGGAGCCCTTCGAGTTGCCCATGAACAGGGAAAACTCGAACCGACTTTTTTTGTCCTGTCGGGTGATTCCTTTCCGCCGATTGATTTTTTGCCCGCCTGGAATTATTTTGAAACGCGAACAGAGCCAGCTTTGAAGGTTATCTATAAAAAAGACAAGGCATCGAGCCGAGGATATGCCCTCTTCGATGGTCAAAAGATCTCTCGATACGATAAGTTGCATCCGACGACTGAATTGACTTACTTGGACTCCGGGTTATCGCTCCTACGCAGCACCGCCATCGAAGAAGGTATCCCGCCGAAGAGCACTTATGCTTTAGATGATCTCTTCCATAAACTATGCGAGCGGGGAAAGCTCGCAGGGTTAGAGATTCAGACGCCCTCCTATAATATTGGATCGCCGGAAGGACTCCAGGAATTTGCCGCGAAAGCCTTGGGATTTTCCCAGTGATCGACCCCCAAAAAAAACCTATCTCGAATAACCTGTTCTCCTGGATAAATGCCTTCCTGTTGTTGTTTGTGCTGATTGTATTCTGCAACCGATGGCAAACTGTTTTCACTCGCGGCGTGATTTATTTCGACGAAGCCTCTTATTTGCTAGAAGCACAAGGCCTCCACCAAGCCTTTAATGCCTTCCCAAGTGTGCTGCGCGGAAAATTACCAGTGGATAGCATCAAGCAAAACATGCGCGCTGAGGGCTCGATGTTCCCACCGACTACTGCGAAACCGACATTTTCATCCCTCTTGGCTATCGGGACCTATTTACCCATCAAACGAGACGCCGTTGGGAACTTGCTTTCCCTCGTCATGGCAACGCTCACGACCATTATCTTCTGGAAATCGGCCTTGGCATTGGGTTGCGATAATCATTCGGCCTTTATAGCAAGTTGCCTCTTCTTCTTATCACCCGTGTATGGGTATTACTCCGTCAGCAGCTTTTCACAATGCACCGCTGCATTTTTCTTCCAGCTGGCTATTTTGTTGCACCTACGCCGACATGATTATCTGTCGTCCTTTTGCATCGGCGTGGCCCTTACAAGTCATTACGGATTTTTGATGGGTTGTGCTGCGCTCCTCTTGTGGAACATAGTCGACATCGCTCAAAAGAAAGAACCGATTGGCCAAAAGGCCAGGACAATCTTGAAAATGGGATTGTCTTTTGTTTTGCCGCTGCTCTTTTTTGCAATTATCTATCAAGCAGGAAAGTGGTGTTTACAAGGGCATCTCGGCGATATGCACTACGAGACGTACCCGGAGCAATTTCATAGACAGGTTCGAGGCAATGCAATTGGTTGGCCTAGCTGGATGGCCTCCTGGCATAAGAACCTTGTTCTCTTTACGGCACTTGCGCGCAGCGAAGGAATTGGAATGGCCGCGATGCTCTTGATTAGCAGCGCGGAACTTATCTTTCGCTGGCGACAACTCCATCGAGAACAAAGGGGAATGTATTTACTCGCCATTGGGATGGTTCTATTTTGGCTCATTCAGCCGGGCGTAGCGGTATCGCGCATCGCTGTATTTCTATGGCCATCTCTTTTCTTACTATTTGCCATGACACTGACGAAATGGAAATCAAAAATTTCTTCAGTTTTCTTGATTTTGATCGTAATGGGAATAGCCGTTGAATCCAGCTATATTTCCTTCGCGATGAATCGCCGACTCAGGAGTTCACACATCGAAGTCGCCGAGTATTTGAACGGAATGAACTATCATGGCCCTATTGTGGATCCAAACACGATATTACTTAGCCAATTCTATGCTCACCGACAAATGTACCACCAGGAGCGCGTGAAGAATTTTGACACCTTTCAAGAACAGGTCCTGCCCTTATTCGAATATTCAAATCAAAAGGGCGAGATCCCCGTGCTCCTTTTTGATCGTTTATGGGACAAGTCCGGCGACCCACGCTTGATTCGTTTTTTTGAACATCTCACAGCTCATGGCGCTGCCCGCACCTGGCCACTGCCTTATTCCGACCTTGATCTCTACCACTTCGACAACTCCGACAGTCAGCATTTGAAATATCCGAGCGATTTTTTGTCATTATATTGGGCCAAACGATCGGACTTTAATGAATCTCCCTAAGCCCCTGCAGCAAACACTTCTCGCGCTCTACGGCGCGATCAACCCGGAAAAGACCCTTGAATATCCCGGGTTAAATAAACTCTTCATCAGCAGTTACTTCCTTTATAAACGCTGGGAGGACCCTTGCCGTACCTTAACCGCACGTTATCCAGATCTCTTCACGAACGGTCACATACTCGATGTAGGAGCCAATATCGGCTATACGGCATTGGTATTTGCCGATCGCCTCAGCCCTGGATGCCAGGTTTATGCGTTCGAACCCGAGGAAACAAATTACCGTCGCTTACAAGACGTTGTTCAAAAAAAGGGGGAATCTAGTCTCGTGATCCCAGTTCGCGCAGCTGCCGGAGCTATTTCCGGGGAGATAAATCTTTGGAAGAATCCTACGCATCCAGGCGATCATCGTGTATTGACTACCGTTTTTCAGGCAGACGAGAGTCCCAACAAAGTTGTAGAGCGTGTCCCGCTTGTTGCCCTGGATGACTTTTGCCGTTCGCGCCATCTAGATCTGATCAGTTTTATTAAGATCGACGTGCAGGGATTTGAGACAGAAGTCTGCAAAGGAATGTCCGAAACGCTGGAGCACAACCCTCGCGCGACAGTTTTATTGGAATACTTTCCTGAAGCAATGGAGTCGCTCGGGTTTAATCCCCATGATGTTCTAGAGTTTTTCGCTCAGCGCGGCTATGCCATGTATCGTTGTAAGCGCCGAGCACCACTTCAGCGACTAAACATAAACCAAGTTGATGAAGAGACCGTTAAAATAGGCTACACCGATCTTCTTTTCACCAAGCAGAAGATTGCGTCCTAAATTCAAATGCCAATTTTTTATAGAATCGCCCAATGAATGAACTGCGACTGAGCGTTGTCCTTCCCGCGCATAATGAAGAAGATTGCATCATCGACACCATTCGAGAAGTCCGCCAGGCCCTCGAATCTGCTGGTATATCTCATGAGATCATTGTCGTTGATGATGGCTCCAAAGACCGCACCGCGGAACGCGCGCGATCTGAAAACATAATTCTTATTCAACATCGCACCAATCTCGGTGTGGGCGCCGCACGCAAAAGCGGTATTGCGCGGGCCAAAGCCGAACTCGTCGCAACCACCGACGTGGACGGCACCTATCCTAACCAGGATATCCCTCATCTTTTGCAGACCCTTCAGGATCATGATCTGGACATGGTGATCGGTGCACGCATCGGAAAAAATGTGGTGCGAGAATGGCCGCATCGCTGGATTCCAAAATTCTTGATTCGCCGTCTGGCCAGCTATTTGTGTCAACGTTCCATTCCCGATTTAAATTCCGGCTTGCGGATATTCAAGAAATCGATGGCCCTCGACTACTTTTACCTTCTTCCGGACTCTCATTCGTGGGAAAGCACGATTACACTGGCGTTTCTTTCCAATAAGAAGAACGTGGAATTCGTTCCCATCGATTATTACCGTCGCAAAGGGGGGAAATCCTCCTTCGCGCCTGTCGGCGATACCTACAACTATCTGATGCTCGTCGTCCGGACAACCATGTACTTCAACCCTTTACGCATCTTTATCCCGGTCAGTTTATTTTTGATGTTGATCGGCTTGGTCAAAACCATTTATGACTGGGAGGTGTTCCGTCGTATTGGCAGTCTGGACGTCATCATTGTTCTTGGCGGTATGCTCATCCTTCTGGTTGGACTTATTGCGGATCTGATCGTCGTCGTTTCACGAAAAAAATAATGCTGCCGCTTGCGTCATGGGTGGTGCTGATCCTGGCGCGCCTTCCCTTCTTCTGGATCGTGTGGAAAAATCCTGCGATCTGCTTAGCCGCAGACTCGTCTGGGTATCTGCAAAGCGCGCGTAACCTAGCCCAGCATGCGGCCTTTTCCGAATCGGTTACAAGTCCTTGGATTCCCAGCACCTTCCGCGTCCCGGCGTATCCCGTTTTTCTGAGTTTTTTTACGACCGTTTTTAACGATCCGGTACCCTGGATCGCTTCCTCACAGATTATGCTCAGTCTTTTGACCGTCGTCATTCTCTCACACTGGCTGCGCGCTTTAGGCTCGCCAAGGCAGTCGGCTTTGGTGGCCACCTTGATTGGTCTGGACCTGGCTTCCCTGATTCAGATGCCGCTCATTCTCACCGAAACCTTTTTCAGTTTTACGTTGGCTCTGGCTGTGTGGGGTACATGGAAAGCATTGCAGGAATCGTCATCCCTTAAAGCATTCCTCTGCGGAGGACTCTGGAGTCTGTCGCTCATGACACGCCCCATCGCGTTTTATTTTCCCCCCGTCGTTGCTCTCATCTGGCTTCGAAATCGCAAATATTTGCTCTGCTTTCTTCTCGGAGCTTATTTCCTTCCGGGCCTGTGGATTCTACGCAACTGGAAAGTCACAGGGCACGCGGTTTACAGCACTCAAGGGGGAGTAGAGTTATTGCGGTGCCCAGGGGCAGCCGTGGAATCGCTCCGGACCGGGGTGCCGTGGTCTATCGTCTGGCCACGCATGCAGGAGGACCTCAATCAGCAATTTCCTGACAATGGATTATTCGCCTACGAGCGAAGCCAGGTGGCGAGCCGAATGGCCATGGGGATTCTAACCCATCATCCCTTTTTACTCATGCGCCACTGCTTATTGGGCACCATCAAAACGCTCGCCGCCTCCAGTTTTATTACCCCCGTACGATGGTGGAATCCTTCGTTCGAGCAGGATACGAATTTCCAGTCCAATCCCCGCGTGTCACAGAATCTTAATCTCTTTCGCCAATTTCCCGTTTTGATCCCTCTTCAGATCGCCTATGCGATCTACTTACTCTTTTTTTATGTTTATTGGGTGAAAGGACTACACCGGCTCTGGACCAGCGGAAGAAAACAGGAAGCCTGGCTTCTATTTGCCGGCGTCGTCTACTTTATTGTTCTAGCCAGCGTCGAAGGCCAAAGCCGTTACCGGATTCCGATTATGCCTTTCCTGGCTGGAACAGCCGTGGCCGGACTGGCTCCGCGCCGAGAAGAATGACGCGCTCCGTACTGCATCTTATCACCAGTTTGGGCGGAGGGGGAACGGAAAATTTTCTCTTCCAGCTGCTTTCCCGGACACCGCCCGATTTTAATCATGAGATCTTCTACCTCGGGAAAGATGGCGTCAACGGAGAGCGGATTCGTCGCCTGGGTTTTCCGGTCCAGCGCGTCGATCATTTATATGGATTTTATCGACGCCTGAAAACAAATCCGCCGGACATTCTTCACACGTGTCTGTATTGGGGCCATCAGGTTGGCCGCGTCCTTGGGAAGGCCGCCGGAGTATCTTTTATTGTCTCCAGCCACCAGTCCATCGATGTCTGGCAGAAACCTTGGCATGGGTGGATCGATCGGTGGACTCTCCCGTTGTGTGACGTGGTCGACGTCAATTCGGATGCCGCGCAACATGTACTGGAAACCCGTTTGAGACATGCGTCTCACCGACCGCGCTTTGTGAAAGTGGTAAATGGCGTGGATTTCGATCGCTTTCAGCGACAGGACATCATCCATTCCAGACAAGCGCTGGGAATCCCGACCGATGCTTTGGTCGGAGGAACTCTTATGCGTCTGCATGCAGAAAAGGGCGCGGAAAAAATTCCCGAGTTTGCGCGCCGCCTTCTGAACGCCAATCCCAAACTCATTCTCCTTATCGGTGGAACAGGGCCGATGGAAGCCAACCTCAAGCAGGAAACCCTGGAATTGGCCCCCCGACTTCGCTGGCTGGGATGGCAGGACGATACCGCGCGTTTTCTATCCTCGCTTGATTTTTTCTGGCTTTTGTCCCGGGAAGAAAGTTTTCCGCAGGCACTTTTGGAAGCTTCCGCTGCAGGCCTGCCGTGGATGGCCCCCGACGTCGGAGGCGTTCATGAGCTGTCGGAAGGGGGAGCCTGCGGCAAAGTGTTTCCCACGCAGAATATGGATCAGACGCTCAACACGGCGAAGGACCTGCTGAGCCGCCTGGAGACCGAAACGGCAAAGGCTCGGAATGCCGTTTCACACCTGAAGGATCGCTTTGATCTCCAAAAGATGGTCACCGCCTTTTATACAATAACCTTAAATAAGAAGAGCTCATTGGAGCTGGAAGGATTTGAGTTGTGAAATACCGTTTTTTAAGTATTCTGCGCTGTTCCGCATGCCAGGGAGAACTGAAGCTTGATGTTGTTGACGAAATATCCGTCTCATGGCGGAAGTCAGCGCCAACCCTGACCTTTCGGGCGACGCATTGCGCCCATCAGGACCGCGGGGACTGCGCTGCGTGTGAAACGAAAGAGATCCGCGAAGGATTGCTGACCTGCAAGGCTTGCCAGGCGCAGTACCCCATCGTCCACTCCGTACCGCGTATGTTGCCGAAGGCCCATTCAACCCAAAAAGAATATCATCAAGTTTCCCGCCATTTTCAGGCGCAGTGGAAGTACTGGGGCAAACATGCACGTAGTTTTGGTAAAGATGTACGCGGTTGTATGGAATATCTGCATTGGACGCTTTCTCCACAACCTCAGAACAGCGATTTTTTTAATCATAAACTCATTTTGGATGCGGGATGTGGACATGGGAAGTATGTAGCGGCCTTAAGCGCGCAAAGTAGCGAGGTCGTCGGAATGGACATCACACGCGCGATCGACCTCTGTCAAGAAATGAACGGGAATGCAGATAATGTACATCTCGTTCAGGCCGATGTAATTCATCCTCCGTTCGCGTTGGACTCTTTCGACTATGTCTTTTCATGCGGTGTCATCCACCATACACCGGACACGCGCAGGGCCTTTGCGGCGCTTTCTCGACTTCCTAAAAAAGGAGGGGGATTCGGCGTGTGGGTCTATCCCTTCCGCGCCCCCTGGTGGGAAATCGTACAAGGCGCCTTGCGTAGCCTGACGACGAGGCTTCCTCCTACTTTGCTTCGCGCGCTATGCTATATTCCAGTTCCCCTCTTGTCGATTCCGAAATTCAAAGCGTACAGCGGAACCAGTCTGAAGAATTCCTCCTGGTCGGAATGCGCGCAGGTCATTTTCGACTTCTATGGGCCCAAATACCAAACCCATCATACGGAAAAGGAAATCATGAAATGGTTTGAACAGGAACATTACGAACAACTGGAAACGGGCCCTGATCCAACAAGCGTGATGGGGGTTAGACAATAAAACATATGAAATCATTTGCCGAGTTAAAGCATCGCTTTACCCAACATTCGGCCCAGATTGGTGTGTTGGGCTTGGGGTACGTGGGACTGCCACTGGCCTGCGAATTCGCCAAAGCCGGTTTTTCGGTTACCGGCTTTGAAGTCGATGCTTCAAAAGTAAACAATATCCGCCAAGGTCATTCGTACATCGCTGACATCGAGAGCGATGTAGTAAAGCAGCTTGTCGGCAAGAAACGATTGACTGCGACGACAGATTTCTTGAAGCTTAAGGCAATGGACGCGATCATCATATGCGTCCCAACACCGCTGAACAAAACCAAGGACCCGGACGTTTCATTTATAGATCAGGCGGCACGCAAAATCACGGACACGCTCCACCGTGGTCAATTGATTGTGCTCGAAAGCACCAGCTACCCTGGCACCACTCGGGAAAGCGTTCTGCCGATCCTGGAAGCCACGGGCCTGAAAGTCGGAAAAGATTTTTTCCTCGCCTTTTCCCCAGAGCGGATCGACCCCGGCAACACTCGTTATAAACTACCCAACACACCAAAAGTGGTCGGCGGGATAACACCCTCCTGCAAGGATCTCACTGTTTCTCTTTACAGCCAGATCGTCAAACAGGTCATCCCTGTTTCGAGCGCCGAGGCGGCGGAATTGACCAAGCTTCTCGAAAATACGTTCCGTGCCGTCAATATCGCGATGGTCAATGAAATCATGCTCATCTGCGATAAGTTGGGCCTGAATGTCTGGGAAGTGATTGAGGCGGCGGCTTCGAAACCTTACGGCTTCATGCCTTTTTACCCTGGACCCGGTCTCGGCGGACATTGCATTCCCATAGATCCTCTTTATCTGTCCTGGAAAATGAAGTCGCTCAATTTTACAGCGCGCTTTATCGACTTGGCAGGCGAGATCAATTCGCATATGCCGGAATTTGTCGTGGATAAAATTGCCCGAACTTTTAATGCTCGCCAGAAATCAGTCAAAGGCGCTAAAATCCTCATTCTGGGCGTTGCCTACAAAGCCAACATTACCGACGTCCGAGAATCGCCGGCGTTGGACGTGATCCACCTGCTGCGCGAGCGGGGAGCGGACGTTTCCTATCATGATCCCTTCGTTCCATCAGTCCAGATTGGCCATCTCCGACTAAAGGGAAAGCTCTGGTCCAGGGGACTCTTGAAGAAGGCGGATGCGGTTATCATCACGACAGCACATCAAACGTTTAATCCGGATGAGATTCTGCGTTACTCTAAGTTGGTTATCGACACCCGCAATCTCATGCGCGGAAAAACCGCGCCGCACCTCGTACGTCTTTGATCGGTCTTCTCTCCTTCCTTATTCCTCTCACATTATTCCTGGGCTTTCCGTCTACCATGTGGAATTTTGACGGTGTTGCCTGCGCGGCCGCCTTGGAACTCGGACAGCCGTCCTATTTTTTCCACGCCAATCATTTGTTGTATGGTTTTTTTGGATTTCTATTCTGGAAAGGCATCGGCACGCCCTTGGGCATTGTTCGGGCGTTACCGGCTCTGCAGCTTTTTACCTCACTTCTTTCAGCGACGGGTCTCGTCGGCCTCTATCGACTCATGGACTCGATTCTTCACCACAAGGTGATCGCCCTGGGTGTAACGCTCAGTCTCGCCGTCACGGCGGCCTTCTGGGTCTGGAGCGTTGAAGCCCAGGTTTACGCATTGGGTTTCCTGGCGCTTGCCTGGGCGACCTTTGTCCTTACTAGCACGTCAGGCCCGCAAAAATACGTTTGGACTGGCCTATTGCACGGAGCAGCCGTGCTGGGTCATCAAATGCATCTGCTCTGGATTGTGCCGGCCCTTTACTGGATACGCCAAGAATCGGATTTCCAACCCCGCGATGTGAAACGATATCTGGGCTCCTTGACCGGGGTGGTACTGATACCCTATGCATTGGTAGTCGCCTTCGTCATTGCGCCGAGAAGGGACCTCACCCATATTCTCATCTGGCTAAAAGGGAGCGCCGGCCTCAATAGAGATCGGCATTGGGCATGGCATTTTCCGGGATGGACAGGACCATGGATCTGGTTTAAATCGACAGCACCCATGTTGTGGGGAAGTTTTTGGCCATACGGGAAAACAACCGTGACGACCGGACTCTGGATAATGACGGCCGTCGCCGCTGTCGTTGCCCTGATTCTTTTCTGGCGAGCCGTCAAAGAAATTCACGAACGATGGGTCGTTTTCGCTCTCCTATGGCTCGGCGTGTATGGTCTTTTTCTCTCAACCTGGGAACCGTCGACGCTGTGTTATCGAATCGTCGATGTCATTCCCTTAGGAATTCTAATGGCCATCGCGCTCAGGTCTCTGAAGATCACCACTCAGGCCACGCTGATCATTCTTTTCCTGACAACCACTTTGACCGTTAATTTAATCACGCGCATCGGCCCGATGCGGCACGAGGAACAAAATACTCTCTATCAAGAAACGCTTACGTTATCTAGAATAACGTCTCCCAATTCGCTTTACATTACGGAGGGTGGGATGTCTTGGATGTATCTTCTCTATTTTACAGGTCGCACCGCATGGTACCGGAATTCCTGGGAGCCTCAACGCCTGGAAGCGGAAATCGCACGACAGAAAAAAATCCGCACGGTCTATCTCCAAAAGGGATCCGCCTGGGAGCCTGTGCGATGAAGCCGAAGGTAGTCGTGGTCATGCCGGCCTACAACGCGGGGAAAACTGTCGCGCGTACGGTGGCAGACATTCCGCCGGGCTCGGCTGATGAAATCATTTTGGTAGACGATTGCTCTCGGGATGATACCGTCTCTGTGGCACGGAGTCTCGGTTTGAAAGTTATTCAACACGATAAGAACAAAGGCTATGGTGGCAATCAGAAAACCTGCTATGAGACAGCTCTCGCCGCCGGCGCCGACATTGTTGTGATGATTCATCCGGACTATCAATATGACGCTCGCCTCGTCCCTTATATGACCGGGCTTTTGAAAGACGATATCTGCGATGTGGTGCTGGGAAACCGTATTCGGACGCGAAGAGAAGCACTCGATGGCGGCATGCCAACCTACAAATATATCTCCAACCGTATGCTGACCATGATTGAGAATTTCTTTATGGGGCAAAATCTCGGCGAATGGCATTCTGGACTACGTGCCTATACACGTTGTGTCCTAGAAACCATCCCCTGGCAGCGCAATTCCGATGATTTCGTCTTCGATTGTGAATTCTTAGTTCAGGCTGCCGCCTTTGGTTTCCGTCTGGGGGACATCCCAACTCCTGCGCGCTACTTTGAAGAAGCCTCATCCATTAATTTTAGTCGGAGCGTCCGATACGGCCTGGAGTCACTCAAGAGCATCCTTCTCTATCAGCTCCACCGCACTCGAATCAAGCGATGCCCGCTCTTCGAACCGCGTTAAGCTCTTCGATCCTGGCCGGCCTCACATTTCTGAGCGCCGGGGGATATGGAATTCATCTCACCCGACGTCTATCCTTCGATCCATGGACGCCCTTGGAAGAAACCATTTTTGCTTCCGCAGCAGGCTACGGCATTCTGTCTTTAGTCATGATGGCCGCCGGTGTTGTTTGGGGATGGACGCCGATCGGTGCCTGGATTATTCTTGGCGGCGGCCTAACGCTCAGCTTTCCCTTTATC
>Ga0206903_10290_pt1 | contig 14439 bp, 10 predicted proteins | sample Alteio_BWOrgHeat_45_FD_152959 | JGI IMG/M metagenome (GOLD analysis project Ga0206903, IMG submission 152959) | Enriched cells from forest soil in Barre Woods Harvard Forest LTER site, Petersham, Massachusetts, United States -... | ecosystem: Environmental > Terrestrial > Soil > Temperate forest >... | reverse complement strand
CGATGCTCATTAACGTCATCGGCTGGACCACTTGCAGGCCATTTGCGAGGCACCAGCGTAGCAGGGCACTGTTCCGTGACGGCACTAGTATGCCGGGACCACCAAAGGACTCCGCTGAGGCAATCAATGCCTGCAGGTCGAGGTTGCTCTCCGCCGTTGCATGGCCGAAGAAAGCCAAAACTGTCGCGTATCCTGTAACGCAGCCTGCACGCTCGACCACACACGCTGTTTTCTTATGGATGCCATCCGCCAAATCAGTACCTCGATCGAATCCATGCACGCGACGCGACAGCGCATTGCATGCCTCCAAATCACCGGGCTGCGCCGGCCTCACCACACATCCTGGGACATTCCGATCGCGGGGCCGTCCTTGGACGCAGGAAAGCGGCTCTCGGACGTCGAACCCGAGCGTAGTGTAAAGCGAGAGCGAGCGATTGTGGTATGCGGCCTGAACCAACCGCATTCCAGCAGCAGGACGCTCCTGAGCTCGGTCCATCACCACTTTCATAAGCTTGCGCCCGACGCCGAGGTTTTGTGCGCCTGGATCGACAGTAATCGGGCCAATACCAGCGATCAAGGAACGCTCGTCGAGACAATTGCTCCCCACGATGCGACCCTCGCTTTCCGCCACTACGCAGTAAAAGCCAGGACTGGAAAAAAGCATGGAAAGTATGCTGGCGGCGGTTTGCGCGTCAGGAACATCGCTAGGAAAACCGTGCTTCGCACTTAGTTTTGAGAAGGCGTTGTAGCAAATTTGACCGCATGCCGAGCTGTCATCCGGCGTGACGGCGCGAACTGTCACTTCCGGCTGCGGTTGTGGCGACATAAGTCACACCTCATTTTCGCGCGAGAGTATACCAGCGTGGTGCCGACGATGGCGTGACCGATTGAAATCGATCTGGCGGGCCGGTCTCCCAAGTTCAGCAAATCCTGCTAAAAAACTCATTCTATTGAGAATGGACAATTGAATTGCGAAAACTGCCTGATCGACAGCCGCGCCTTCCCAAGATTCTCTTTGACGTTTTCCTTTTTCAAGGCCTCTGAAGTGTAGGGAATCGAAAGCTCCAGAAAAAAGTCATTTGAGGTTTTCTGAAAAACTGAGCCTCTTAGATAGTAGGGGGCTAAAAGGTTGCTTTCCTTGAACTGAGGGGGAAACTGCCCCTCAGTCTAGTCAGCTTCTTGCCCTTCCTTTCTCTCTTATGGTCGCAGTCCAAGGAGCCATGCTATGTCTCGAGGTTTTGATGGACCTGAAATCGACGACTTCCACCGCCCAGAGCGCGATGTTAACCGTAGTCCTGAGTCGAACCGTCGCGCCGGCTGGGACACCGTCAGGAGGCTAGAAAGAATTCGCGGTGAGGAGAAACGGGCTGACCAGCGTGACAGGGAAGCCCGCGGAGCCGCTGGCAGCAACCGCCCGCCTTTACCTCGCGAGGAGCGAGTCCAGCTGGTCCTCGCTCGAACCAGTCGCACGAACTATGTGGATCGCAACCGGACCTACCAACTGCGCGACTCCGAGCTGCACGCCGTGACCGAGGTCGGCAAGTTTCGCGTCCTGGCCGTCCATGATCTCGCCCAGTTCGGCTATAACGGCGACTCCTCTCGCATGCAAAACGATCTCGCAAGCCTGAGCCGCCAAGGGCTTGTGAAACATACTTCCATAATGGATTCCGACCTTTCCCCGGTTCGCGCTGTGACGCTCACCAAGGAAGGCCATCGGGCTCTCTCCTTCAGCAGATCCCTTCGTCCTGACCAGGCTACCTACCACGGACTGAAGAAACCCAAAGAAGCCTTCCACGACGCCGAACTTTACCGGCTTTATCACAAGGTCAGCGATGAAATCGAAGGCCGGGGCGGCAAAGTCGTCCGCGTCAAGTTGGACTACGAGATCAAACGCGACCTCTACGCCGATCTGGCCCGTACCTGGCAAGACAAGAGCAAGTGCCCGGAAACGGTGAAAGAGGCAGTCGCTCGGCGGCATGGACTCCGAGTCGTCAACAAGGAAATCCAGATCCCCGACATGCGTCTCGAATACGCGAACGACCCCGACATGGAGATTCACACGAGGGACGTGGAACTCGCCACAGAGCACTACCGTCCCCGCGGACTGGCAGCCAAAGCTCGCGCCGGCTTCCAGATCTACGCCCGGCGCGGCGAGGCCGACCGCCTGCGGCGCATTCGGGATCAACGCGAATTAAACACGGTGATCTTTAGCCTATGAACTTTCTTGAATCCAGTCTCGCCAACCTTGGCAGCCTCGGTTACACCGAAGACGAGGCTCGCTTTCTCTACCTCGCGGCCACACATTCCGGGTACTTCTCCACCCGCCAGTTTCTCCAATTCACTGGAACCAAGAGCGGCGACAAGAGCGTGGCCTTCTCTCAAAAACTCCTTGGCAAAGGCCATGCCACAGCCCGGTCGTTTCTGCGCAATGGTCTCGTGTACCACCTATTCTCCCGCATCGTGTACCGGGCCATCGACCGGGAAAACCTTCGCAACCGCCGTGCTCACTCCCTCGAACACATTCGCACGCGGCTCGTTGCCCTGGACTTCGTCCTGGCGCATTTGCAGTACGAATATCTTGAAACCGAGGACGACAAACTGAACTACTTCTGCCGACAGCTGGACCTCCCGAAAGAACTCCTGCCCGTGAAACGTTACTCCGGAGCCATCCGCAACCGAACGACTGCGCGCTATTTCGTCGACAAGTTCCCCATGTTCTTTTCTTCCAGCTCCTTCTCTTCCCCTGTGGTTACCTTCACCTTCGTCGATCCCGGACTTGGCATCCTGGACAGTTTCAAGAACCATCTGCTGGCTTATGGAAGTCTTTTCGAAGCGCTTTCCGAGGTACGGCTCGTCTATGTTTCGCCTCGTCCAACGCAGTTCGAGGCTGCTCGGAAAATCTTTCTAGCGACTGCAGGCCGCCCTCCGAAGAAAGACCCGGGCGACGAAATCCTCCGGTATTTCCGGCTCCAGAAGCTGTGGGACGAGCGGAAACACGGGAAGCTCACAACCGACGACATGGAGTTCCTCCATCTCTCGGACAAGCGCTACGCACGTCATCCTTGCCAGGAGCGCTACCCCAGTTGGCGAGACGGCAAGGTATCGGACGACTTCGTCCGCTCGGAAATTCAAGATCTGGCACCACAACGCAACGTGATCTTCGAAAGCGAGCTGGTGGACGGACAGATTGGCTTATTTGAAGCGACCCCGAAGCGGAAACCAACGCCAAGCGCAGCCGAAGTGAAGAACAACCAGGAGGGAACGTTCGGAGGATCGTTCGGGTCAGCTTTCGCCGCAGGAGAAGATAAACCTATGGAGAAATGACTAGATGCGTGAGGCCAAGGCAAGACTGGGGACGCGGCCAAAACACTAGGATGGGCGGGAGCGACCCCACCGCGCCGCAGAATCGCGGCCCGGTCCCTTCGGGCTTCGGGGGTCACTCCCGCCTCAAGCTGCTCAGGAAATCGCAGCCCGTGTTTTGGCCGCGCGGACGGAAAGCAGCAACGGATTTGTAGGACAGCCCGTAATACAAAACCGCAAGGGAGGAATAAAAAGAAACCATGGCAATCATCAAAGCACCACCCAAACAACCGAAGACAATCACGATCCAGGCTCGAGTCGAGGAGTCGGTGAAGGCACAGCTAGATCGGTATGCACAGTTCATCGATTCGTCTACCTCCTACGTCATCACCGAGGCTCTGAAACTTCTCTTCAAGCGAGACGACGAGTTCAAAGCCTGGCTAGGCCAGCATACGAACCACGGCAACCACGTGAAACCCGAAGGAGGCGTCCTCAATAAGAGCGCATAGCAACCATGAAGCCCCGTCCAACCCAATTCGGTTTGCGCGAGAATACAGCGTCGTCACGACAGCATGCCTCGCGCCTTGCAATGAATGCTTCGGTTCTACATTCCGATCCGTTATCTGCAGCTGAGCAGCACGATAAAAGCACGCAAGAACGGGTACCCCCAATCAAAGAAACATTCGAGTTGTCGCTCACGGAACCAGGCAAAGGGGCCACAGGGGGAGAAGAAAGCGGAACTATAACATCGGCGCGGTTTGGAAATGGCCAACGACCAAGTGTTGAGCGCCCTTTGACGTGCAATGAGGCAGCGGTCTTTGTGAGAGTTCATCCGAAGACCATCAAGCGCATGGCACGACGCGGCGATCTTCCAGGTTATTTTCGCTTCGGTCGTTGGTTTTTCTACGCATCTGAGCTGGACCGCTGGATGCGTGGAGAGCTACACTCATGCCACCGTCCGTGCCGCTAAAACATACGAAGGAGCAAAACCAATGTTTCAGCGGGCACGGTATCAGTTTGGATGGTTGCGTAGAAAGCCCCGGCGGCGAGGACCTGATGTGTGGGTATGGGTTCATCGATCGAAGGGGTCAACAGGGAAGCCGAAGGAAAATGCTGTGATCATCGGCAATGTGGATCAGTACCCGACAGAGGCAGAAGCGTGGCGAGCTACCGAAGGTCTCCGATTAGCGATCAATACTGCGCAAAACACCGAGGCGGTCCGCTTCAATGCGGTAATTGATCGCTACTTGCGAGAAAAGCTGCCCAGGCGGCATTCCTCGGCAAGCAAGTATCGCTCCTGGCTAACACACCATATCCAACCAAAGTGGGGAAGTGTTCTGATTCTGAATGTGAAGCCCCTGCTGGTGGAGGAATGGCTGTCTGGGATCGATCTCGCACCCAAAAGCAAGGGTCACATCCGCAGCATCATGCACATCCTGTTTAATTGGGCCATGAAGTGGGAATTGATCGATCTGGACAAGATGAACCCAATGAAACTAGTTCGTGTGGAGGGGTCGTCCAAGCGCTTACGGCAGCCGAGAACTTTGACAATCAAGGAGTTTCGATTGCTGCTTGAGCTGTTGGACGAACCAATCCGCACAATGTGCATTGTTGCGGCTTGCCTTGGACTCCGTGCGAGCGAAGTCGCTGGGCTACAGTGGAGTGATTTTGATTGGGGGAATCGTCAGGTTCACATTCAACGCGGCTTCGTAGTTGGCCACGTGGATGAAGTCAAGACGACCAACTCAAACAGGAGTCTGCCTGTGCATCGTGCGCTAGCAACTCTCCTTCTCGAATACAAGAAGGAAACCGCACCATACGCAAAGGACACCGATTGGCTTTTTCCAAGCCCTTACGGAACGGGAAGGCCACGGTGGCCGTGGACGATCCAGCGAACTCACTTACTTCCTGCGGGGATTCGTGCTGGACTGGGCCGGATTGGCTGGCACACGTTTCGGCATTCTTACTCGACCTTGCTGCGCGCCCTGCGAGTAGATTTGAAGGTCCAGCAGGAGCTTCTACGTCACGCGGACATCCGCACAACAATGAACATCTACACGCAGGCGATGCCTGACGCGATGCGAAGAGCAAACAGCAAAGTCGTTGAAATGGTTCTGCCAGAGAGAAAAGTGGGATGAGAAAACGAGGCAGCAATGAGGCAGCAATAACAGTTCCGAGGGATGCTAAATCCTTCCAACTCAGTCCAAGTGCTTCCTCGTAAGTACGTGGAGTATCAGTGAAAAGTAAATTCGACTCCCACACGCTTCCGCCATATCTATCTGACTTGACGGTAGTTGCAAAAAAACGAGGCGGCAAAAGGCGGCATTAAGGGATATGCATCCGGTTTTTGTGAGCAGTTCTCGGCGGCACGAGTGACAACCGGATCCCAAAATGCCTGAATTGTCCGTGATCCAAGACTTAAATCCTACGACGCCGAAAACCGCCTCAAAACGGTCGCTGGCGTGACCTACACCTATGACGGCGACGGCAATCGCGTTCAGAAATCGAATGGCAAGCTCTATTGGTTCTGTTCCGGGTCGGTGATCCTCGATGAGTCGGATGCCGCCGGAAACGTCACCGGCGAATATGTCTTCTTTGGCGGAAAGCGCCTGGCCCGACGCGTTGTTTCCTCGGGCCAAATCCAATACTACTTCGCCGATCACCTGGGCAGCTCCCGCGTGGTCACCGACGCTTCCGGCAACATTCTCGACGACGCCGATTTCTATCCCTTCGGCGGAGAGCGCACCTATACTTCCACTTCCGGCAACGCCTACAAATTCACCTCCAAGGAGCGCGACGCCGAATCCGGCCTCGACGACTTCGGCGCACGGTACTTCACTTCGCAATTTGGGCGTTTCATGACGCCGGATTGGTCCGCCTCTCCCGTCCTTGTCCCTTACGCCGATCTCGGGAATCCGCAGACATTCAACCTTTACTCCTACGTTGCCAATAATCCTCTCAACGGGGTCGATCCCGAAGGCCACCTCCGCCTGGATATTGGCCCAAGCCGAGCTCGGTACCACGACCCCGACTACGGCGACCCGATGTACGGGGACCCCGTGACTCCCGAACAAGCACAAAACACTGCCACCCAGCAACAGCAGCCCTCGCAGCCTCAGACGGCGCAAAATCAGAGCGGGCTAACAGTTAGTGTTGTTTCCGGACAGAAAGATGCGGCGGGCACGCCTTACGCCGAGGCAGCCGCGGGCTTCACTGTATCCATCCAATCGAAAACCAATTTCGCGCCGGGTGATCTCACGGTTACAGCCGACTTGCACTTTGACGCAGACAAGAAAGTAGCTAAGGGGACCGAGGTTCTTCTTGGTGCCGCAGCGGAAAGTGCTCAGGCCAAAGTTGGCGGGCAGGAAGCTCCAAAGACTGTGAATTCGCTTCTGGTTGATGTCAGGCCTTACAATAAACCTGGGAGCTTCGGTGGAAAACCTCAAGAAGGCGGATATATACGATTCACGGCCACCGACTCACAAGGCCACAAGCAGACGGGGACGCTCAACGTCCAGGTGATCAGCAAGCGGATGCCCGGCGGCTACTCCCTCCCTGCAGGCGCATGGGTTCAACGACTAGTGGTTCCCATACCAAACCCCTAAAGTCGGAGCCGAACATGACCAAGAAAATGTTAACCGGGAAAGCGGTTTTGCTCGCTTGCATAACTCTGCCGACGGTAGCTTTGGCACAGGACTTATCGGGAACGCAACCCTTCATCGAAACCAAAGGGTCAATCCCGCCTGTCACGAAGTGGTATTCGTGCGTAAGAGATATGCGAGGGAAACCTTTCGACCGGAAAGAGGTGGATGGATGCTTGCACTCCGTCTTATCTCATCCACACTTGACCGCGGGTAAGGTTGTTGTTAAGCCGCGTCGCGGATTTACGAATGTTACCTTTGTCCTGGAGTCGCCGGCACTGACCTTGTCCAAGGTCGACTTCGGCCTGCCGGTTGACCGCCAAATAGAATTTGAAAATCTGATGCGTCAGGATGAATTCGCACCACACGCTGGAGATATTTACGATTACCGTAAAGCCGATCAAGCCGAAACAAAACTAGAACAGTTCCTTAAGTCCAAGGGAGTCCTTACACTCGTTTCAAAGGATGTTGCTCTCGACTACGATCACAAAACTGCCAGTCTCGTCTATAGAGTCTGGGAAGGGCCAAGCATCAACCCCGAAGAGCCACTTCTCCCAGGCCCAAGGAGATGCGACGCGTACGTCAGGAATTTCAACGAGATCGACATAGACGACTACACACCGCTTCCCCTCATCGACAGCATCCTTGGAATAAGGCGTACTCCCTGTTTTTCGAGCGATGCGATCAAGAAGGCAAAGCAGCAACTCGATAGCACCGATCTCTTTTCGTCGATAGAGGTGAAGACCTCGGACTCTGGCGAATGGCGAGATGTCTCGGTCAGCGCGCGTACCAAGCCTACTATAGTGAAGCACATTCTCTACAAGTGGTACGGAGCCTTGTCGAATGCACACACGGCGGAGTTGCCGCCCTTGCCTCTGGCCGAGAATCAGGTCTACAAACGCTCATCTGCTCTCGGGACACGCGATCTTCTGTCGGATTTTTTCAGGAAGTCTGGCTTGAATGAGAAGATCTCCGAGGAGGACTCGCTGGAACCAGACCATCAGCTAAGCGTGGTTTTTCACGTTCTGGGGGCAAAGACAGATAGCCTCTCCATTGACGGGGAAGCCGTCCAGCAGGGGGCCAGTGTTGCCCAGAATCGGTGACGCATCGCGCTGGTAAGCCCGCTTTTCCCTTAGCCGCCGATCCGCGCCGCCTGCCGGTCCCGGCCATGCTCTGGGTCCGCCAGGTTAGCCAGGAAAGGGGCGATTAGCCCCTGTAGTTGGGATTGTCTGGTTTGTTCGAGTTCGTCAATAATCAGAATTCGGTGCCATCCCCTTTAGCCTACTATCCACTTGATAACGGCGTTACCAGGCGCTGGGTGTATTTAGGTAGCGCTAAGCCTTGTTGTGGACAACTATCTGGAAGGACGATCAGGTGCGTGGTTTCCGCGAAATAACCTCTGTCGAAAAGTGAACAGCGCGATCGTTTCACGCCTTCTTATTGTTCACCTCGGATCGCCCATCAGGATGAATCCGGCCCAATAAAAAGGATGCGAATAGTGTGGTTTGCGGAAGAATTGCAATTCCGCACGTTGCAGGGCCTGTGCAGTGCGGAACGGAGAACGGGCCTCATCGTCTGTGACCTTCCTCGCGCGATGGAAAGCCAACATAAGCTCTGTGGTACTGGTGGATTCCACCTTCCATTGATTAACGACGGTATCGGCACGCGCGCTACAAAGAATGCCCAAGTTAACCCGATTATTCCTTCACCAGACGTAATGCGCCCGCGCGCCGTTCCGGCAGACTGAATCGCTCCTTCTAGAACTGCCATTAGAGTGAATTTGCCCTGCTAACGGCAGAAATGGTTGTTGTCTTTTCGCTGGTATTCGAATACGAATTCCCGTTACACAATGCCTGCCCCGGCTCGGGAGCACGGAGTACGACAAAAGGCGCCAAAGCGTCATGTCGCTCTTTGACGCTTGCGGATTCGTTGGGCCGGGACGAATCTCTACACAGCTATAGAAGTGGCACGCGGATAAACGATGTCCCGGGCCAGCAAGTGGTGAACAGGCGCGAAGGGAGGGCGTGCCACAAAATGACGGCCGGGAAGCTGTTCAGTGCAAATTAACTGAGCGAGAGTATCAGGTGGTTCCAGTGGATTTGACAAAGAAAGTGAGCAATGGAAGTCAGATATGATCCTAGCAGGATTGAGGGTCGGCCACGCGCTCGCGTCGAAACGCGGCTAGTATCCCAGACCATGCGCCGATCGCATGAATCGATATCGAACAGGGCTTGACGAGGCTTCAGCCGTTTGGGCGGAGAGCAACGGGAGGTGAATATGTGGAACGAGCCGAAGTGGCAGATGGTGCGCGCTGATCTTTGGGTCCAAATCGCCGCCGCCATTTTTGGGCTGATTTCCGAAGGGTCCCTCGCCGGAGGCTCATTCGCGCGCCAAGTCCGGCCAAGGCAAGAGAATACTGCCTCGGCGTCTGCCGCCACGACGCCTGGCCAGCCGGTTTGGCCCGGTGACGTCGCCCTGACCACGGCACCCGGCGACCAGGGAATTGGCACCGCTACAGGGCCTGGCGTCGCTGTAGTCCCCGACGGATCAAAAGGTGCGATTATCGTCTGGGAGGATGACGCGTCAGCCAACGTGAAAGCGCAGCGCGTGGATTCGACCGGCAAACCCCTTTGGGCAGCCGGAGGCGTTACCGTTGCCCCATCGTCCGGGTTTGAAATGTCTCCGCGCGCGGTCAGCGACAGCGCGGGCGGCGTCATTATTGCTTGGGTTGACGGGCGCACCGGCATCTGCATTCCTTCGAATCAGTTTGACTGCAACATCTTCGCTCAGCGGCTCGATCCCAGCGGTAACCCGCTTTGGGCGGCTGGCGGGGTTTCGATCACAAGCGCGCCGGCGAACCAGGGCACTTCCGGGATTACCATCGCGCCAGACGGTCAAGGGGGCGCGATCTTTGGCTGGGAAGACGCACGCAATACATGCTGTACGTTCTTCGCGCAGCACATCAACACTGCTGGTGTGGTCCAATGGACCACAGACGGTGTCCAAGTTAGCCCAAACCCTACGATCGTCATCGGTCCCGTCGGACATGCGCCCGGGGTAGTCAGTGACGGTGCCGGCGGCGCCTACGTTGTCTGGTTGAATGAGCAAGTTAATCCCTTGATGCAGCTCCCGAATCTCTCCATTCAGCGGCTGGATGCCAAAGGCAACATTCTATTCGCCGCAGGTGGCATCGCTGTTCTCAACGTGATTCGCGGCGACATTGGCCTCGTAGACGACGGTGCGGGCGGAGCCATCCTGGCCGGTGTGCTGAAGGGCGCGGATGGTTTTGGGGATATCAGCGCGCAGCGAGTCGATCCAACGGGGAAGTTCCTCTGGGGCTCGCAGGGTGTCGCCATAGTCGCCGCCCCCAACAGCCAGCAGAATTTGCAAATGGTAAGCGACGGCAACGGAGGGGCGATCGCGGTGTGGGAAGACCAGCGCAACAATACGATGGGCACCAACTGCTTCTCTGGACCTGCGCCCGGGTGCGACATCTTTGCACAGCGCTTGAACAGCTCCGGCGCGCCTCTTTGGCACGCCAACGGGCTTCCGGTCAGTGTGGGCTTAAACGGTCAAGTTCTCCCGCGCGTGGTCAGCGACGGCGGCGGGGGAGCCGTATTCGCTTGGCAAGATTGCCGAAACGTGTCCTCCGGCGCAAATTGCGATTTCACCCGCGACCTCGCTGCACAGCGTGTGAGCGCGGCGGGAACTCCAATGTGGCCATCCAACGGAATCCTGCTCACCGCCTCGTTTAATCAAGGCGTGGAGTATGGCACCGAAGCCGTCCCCAGTTTTGCCATCGCCACCGACGCAACCGGCGGCGCCATACTCGCTTGGCCGGACGGCCGCGCGATTCCTTGCGCCATCACCGTAGGCCAGCGTGAGTGCGATGTGTACGCGCAACGTGTCTCCGACCAAGTGGGGGCGGCGCCAACGGCGGACCTTTCGGTACAGATGAGCGCGTTGCCGAATCCTTCCCCGGCAGGCGGCAGCGTCACCTTCACGATGACCATCACCAACAACGGCCCGAATACCGCTGAAGGCGTTAATTTGCTGGATGCCTTTCCGGGCCTAGGCTTTTTTGTATCCATGACCCCCACCCAGGGCGGGTGCATCTTCTCCGCTGGGTTTGTCGGTCCGTTGTGCGGGCTGGGTCCGCTTGCGAGTGGTTCCAAGGCAACTGTGACTCTTGTCATGGGCACGGCCGCCGATAATCCCGGGACGTACACGAATAGCGCGATGGTTTATTCGGGGGAGAACGATCCCAACACCGCCAACAATACGGGTTCGGCCAGCGTCAACGTTGCTGTCGATTTCACCTTGGCAGCCGCGCCTGGATCAAGTACGGTCTCCGCCGGCCAATCAGCCACGTACACGATCACGGTGACGCCGCTGGTCACAATTCTGGGCGACACGGTGACTTTTTCCTGCTCCGGTCTGCCGCCGGAAGGCTCCTGCGCATTTTCTCCGCCGACGCTCGTCCCCGGAGCAAATCCAGCGAACTCAACCTTGACGCTCTCGACAACTGGGCCGAGTGCGGCGCTCGACCACGTTACCGGAAGCGGGCCGTTTTTCTTCGCCTTCGCGCTGCCGCTGCTAGGTTTGACTCTGGCCGGGGTTGGGCGCAATCGAAAGTTGCGATTCTTCGGGAGCATGCTCGTTGTCCTGGTTTTTCTCGTGTTGCCCGGGTGCGGGGGAGGGGGCGGGATCAAAAACCTGGGCACGCCCCCTGGTCAGTACACGGTCACTGTCACGGCGGCAACGCCGTCGCTAACCCATACGACTCAGGTCAAGCTCACTGTGCAGTGATGGAGCGCCCAGGGAGCTCTTGTAACGGCAAGACGCAATTAGCGAGGTTGCGGATGATTTATTCCTGGACGGCGAGTAGATGGATGAGATTGTTAATCGTAGCCTGTCATAAAGACTCCTCCGGAAGCGCGCCAGTTGTCGAGCACGACAAACCGTGACATTCTGTGCGTGTCGTGTCTTGTCACTTGCGCCCCAACAATCAGCTAGGTGATCGTTGACTCCTTGAAATGGGCAGGTAATTTTATGCTGACAAGAATCTATCCACGCCTAAAGCGTACCGGAATGTGTCGCCCAGTCCCACCTCCTCCCTTTGATCGAGTCTCTTCATCGACAATCGCGCGGTGTTCGTCATTCATCTTTTTGGCGATCCTCGTCTCGAACTTTGCCGGCTGCGGGGGCGGCTCCAGCCCGCCTCCTTCAGAACCAACGATCACGTCAGTCAATATCAGTCCGATGAGTGTGAGCCTGCAGACGTCACAGCCTCAGCAATTTACCGGTACCGTGAACGGAACCGGAAACTTTAATCCGTCGCTTCAGTGGTTCGTCAACGGCATCAGTGGTGGAAACTCAACCGTGGGGACAGTAGACAGCAACGGGTTGTACGTTGCCCCGGCTCAGCTTCCCAATCCGCCCACGCTAACTGTCAAGGCTGTTTCCGCACTTGACTCCTCCAAATCGGCTTCCGCGCAGGCCACAATTCGAGCTAATCAAACGCCCACTATAGTCTGGTCCGAAACCAATCTCAGCATTCCAGGAGGTGATGACGGAGAGTCAACCGAAACACCTCCTGGCATAACTCTTGTCGACGACGGCGGCGGTGGCGCTTACGTGTTATGGGAGCACCGCTTCCCCGTCGAGATTCTGGCACAACACTTGAACGCAAACGGCATTCCGACCTGGACTGCAGGCGGCATCCTCGTCACGAACCCGTGGAGCGGCTATCAAGCTTCGCCGCGCGCGGTCAGCGACGGTGCCGGTGGCGTCATCGTGGTTTGGGTTGATGGACGTGCCGGTTTTTGCGATCCATCGTTTCAGGCGTCCTGTGATATCTACGGACAACGGCTGGGTCCCACCGGTGCGCTCCTGTGGGGACCCACAGGAAAACCTATATGTACGGCCGCAAACAATCAGGGATTGGGCGGAATGGCGGTGCTGAGTGACGGCTCCGGCGGAGTGCTCGTAGCGTTTCAAGATAATCGGATTAACATGACATCTCAGGGAGGAAGTGGCGGGTACACAGTCTACGTGCAGCGCATGGACGCAAACGGTAACCCCGTTTGGCAAGTGGATGGTGTTCGCATCGGGCAAGACCCGCAAGCTGGTGACGCAGGCCAGATTAGTCGTTTGAAGATGGTCTCTGATGGACAGAACGGTGCGATCGCTGCGTGGTATTTCACGTCATATCAGGGAACAGCACACTTGTCCATACAGGCTCAACGAATTTCCACTTCCGGCCAGCCGTTGTGGACCTCGGGTGGTGTCGCTGTCCCCGGTCTCACGAGCAATGATCCAAACGGGACGGGCACCGAGACGCTTGACTTGTCGGCAGACAACCAAGGTGGCGGGTTGTTGGTTGCATCCTGGACACCCCCGAGTGCGACTCATGCGAAGGTCTTTGCGCAGCGGCTGGATAAAGATGGAACGGTTTCGTGGACTCAATCCGGAGTGCTTATTTCCTCTTCCGCAAACGACAACCTCAACCCCTCGATCCTCTCTGATGGATCGGGCGGACTATTCGCGGCTTGGCAAGATTGCCCGAATATCGGTTCAAACTGTGACATCGCCATGCAGCGCTTGGATTCCACCGGCAAACCACCTTGGGGGCCCAACCAGATCTCCATATCCCAAATGCCTAATCAACAGCTCGCGCCGACATTACAAACGGACGGCAATGGTGGGGCTCTGGTACTGTGGACTGACTGCCGGGCATACCCGGACGCGAATTCTTGCTATGCCAACTCCGACGTCTACGCCCAACACGTAGACTCTTCCGGAAACAGCCTCTGGAAGTTAAATGGCTTTCCGCTCCTCGCGGACCCAGGAAACCAAGGAGAACAGTATTATCTCTATACGCCCTTGCCCGCGGTCGTCTCCCTGCGTCTGCAGTCCGGCGATATCCTGATGGCTTGGCCAGACGGGAGACACAATATCTGCTTTAACGCAAATGCCCAGAGTGTCTGCGAGCTTTTCGTTTCTAGCTTTAAGTTCTGAGTCCGCTCTCTAATCCTGACAGATCGACGCGACCTTTGCTTGGCTCAAGCTGGCCGCGCCGCGAAAATGCCCGAAAAATTCTGCTTGTGCCGGAAAAACACAATGAACCAAAGCACCGTCACTATAATCGCCAGCGGCAGCCCTTTCGGGTCCATCAGCAAGTGATAGGCAAGAATGCTCACGATCACAGGCCCGAGAATCGTCAGAGCCAGTGGCACATAACGGTTGACGAGGAGCAGCGCTCCACCAATGACCTGCGCCGCGCCGACCACGTACACGAAGTGCGATACGAAGAGAATAGTTAGAAATTGGCCGGCAGTTCCCGGCGGCATTTGCATCGGAATGTATTTCAGAAACGGGTTCAGCCCAAACACCACGAAAATCAGGCCCAGCAAAATCCGTGCAATCAGCACTACAATTTTCATCTTCGGTTCTTCTCCCAACAAATCGACGCACGAAGGGGCGGGAACGCTACACG
>Ga0206903_10273_pt2 | contig 14490 bp, 12 predicted proteins | sample Alteio_BWOrgHeat_45_FD_152959 | JGI IMG/M metagenome (GOLD analysis project Ga0206903, IMG submission 152959) | Enriched cells from forest soil in Barre Woods Harvard Forest LTER site, Petersham, Massachusetts, United States -... | ecosystem: Environmental > Terrestrial > Soil > Temperate forest >... | reverse complement strand
GTAATTCTCTTTTTCTACAGGAAAAGTTAGCTCGATTTGTCTTACTTCAAATACGCATTATAAACCACAATGGAAACAGGAATTATAGTATTCAACTCGGCGAAGTGTTAGGTTCCCGGTGAAGTTTGCAACTTCACCACATCTATATTAAAGTTTGTAACTTTTATTATTCAGCCTTAGGCAATGTAATAATGAGGTTTAAAACTTCAGAATAAATCAAGCGAAGTTGCAAACATCGCTTAGTTGTGAGATTGTTCAAAAGAAGTGAGGTCGCACTCCAGTTGATCCCTGTTCCATTTTCCCGTATCAGCGGCAGCTTTATAGGTGGATCCCAGGAACGCATTAAAGTTTCTTCGGGGTCGGCAGCATTTCTCACCTCGTTATACAATAAAAAGAATTCACCCCATTCTTTGCTGTAAAAAGCCTTTTCTTTCCAGGCCAGTGTGTGAAGGCAAAAAGGACTGTGCGGTGTCTTTGTGGTAGGGGTCTTCAATGCATAGCCCTGAGCAAGGCTGAGACTGCGATTCAATTAACGGATATTTTATTATAATGCAAGTCAGAATAGAAATAACCGCAGGGTCGCGCCTGCACACGTTACTTCGCCATGCAGACCCCCTGCTGCGACAGAAGCATTGCGGGAAGACAAAGTAATGGCTTGCTACTTCGCGGGTCATTGTTCAAAAGAAGTGAGGTCGCACTCCAGTTGATCCCTGTTCCATTTGCCCGTATCAGCGGCAGCTTTATAGGTGGATTCCAGGAAACGCATTAAAGTTTCTTCGGGACCGGCAGCATTTCTCACCTCGTTATACAATAAAAAGAATTCGCCCCATTCTTTGCTGTAAAAAGCTTTTTCAGGTTCAACTTGTTGCACGGCATAATCAGCAGGCGACGGGTAAGCGTAAGCATAAAAGGCGGTATGCGGAAAAGCTTCATTGCCGGGCCAGAAGCCGCAACTGCTTACTTCATGGGAATAGGATTCCTGCATTACCCTTAAGGGTATATTAAGCACGCTGCCGGCATACAGTGGCGCGGGCCTGCCCGAAAAACGGGTAACGGCCAGGTCGAAACCGCCCCAGAAGAAGTGCACCGGGCTGCATTTGCCACGAAATCCTGCCCTGAACCTGGTAAACACATTATGTACCCGCACAAGCGCCTGCCAGAAATCATGCACCTGTGCATTATCATAGCTTTTATGCACCTCATCCTTTTCAAAGGGAATGGCCGGCTCTACTTCATTAGGAGCAGGATAAATGACGGTTTCTATTCCTGCCTGTTTCAGTTTTTGAAAAAGCTCATCATAAAAATCTGCCACTGTGCGGGGATACAATTTAACTTCCTGTCGTATACCTGTACTGGTTGTAATGGTAAGCAGGTGGTGCAGAAAATTAAATTCTATCTCGAATATACCTGCAGGATAGGGCGTGCTGCCTGTAGTTAAACCCCGTGCTGAAACATACAACGCAACATGCCATGAATGATTGGTCCATGGTATAGACCTGAGTTTTATTTTACCAACAATCTGTGTAAAAAGCTGCAGCGTGAGCAGGGTGTCTTTCCATTTATTAAAGTTGAGTTCCGGCCACGGTAATACTTTCATTGTATAGTGTTTTTTCATTTGCATAAAGTTAATTGATACGGGGCATTTTTATCATGCGGCATGCCTGCAATCCCCAACCCGGCGAAGTATTCGGGGTTCTTGTTGAAGTTTGCAACTCACCGCATCTATGTTAAAGTTTATGACTTTTATTCAGCCTTAGGCAATGTAATCAATAATGAAGTTTTTAAACTTCATACTGCCATGGTTCTGTCCGCACGAATTATTTTACTTATACTTCTGAGAAGCTGTTTAAATTTATAGTTTGGAAACGTCTTTATAAGAAAATGAATACAATATGCATTTGAACCACATAGATCACAGGCACATAGGGATCACATAGACTTAGCTATGTGTACATTTTCTATGTATCTATTGTGGTAAAAATATCTGCATACGAAATATTTGAAATCATTTTTAAACAGCTTCTGAGACCTAAAAAACAAATTTAGCAGTTTGCAATTTTTATATAAAGAAGGAGCATAGTTATTTACCGGCTCCTAAATAAAATAATATGAGCGATATATTTATTAGTTACACCAGCGCTGACCGGGATAAGGCTAAAATATTAGCTATCGCATTCGCAGAAAAAGGCTGGTCGGTTTTTTGGGATCAGCATATTGGTATTCGTGAACAATTCACAGATGTTTTACAAAGTGAGTTAGATAGTGCAAAATGCATTATTGTGCTCTGGTCTCAGGAATCTGTTAAAAGTCACTGGGTAAAAGAAGAAGCACTTGTAGGCGCTCAAAGAAAGGTTTTATATCCTGTTTTCTTACAGATGATAAAGGTAATATAATGGTAACAAAACAAATACATACTGCGGCTTCTTACCGGTTCAATGTGCAGTATTTAAGAAGTGGTGTGTATTATGTAAAAGCTGTTTCAGATAAAATAATTGTTGCGCAGCTTAAGTTTGAAAAGCAATAAATTCCCGGCTCTCCACAGAATGTTCTTCGTTCTTCCGTATATTCACTTCTCATAATGTTACTTTAGCAAAGCTTAGTGCCATAGGAAAGGACATTGTGGTTAGCAGGATAAAGTTCATTGGATATACCTTACTTTTCATATACATTATAAGCCGCAGCAGAAATTATTTTATATTGCAACATACGATATATAAAGCCGCAATGTTCTCCCCGCGCTTCAGGGAATATAAAGAATCCGGGGGAAAACCAGGAGCGCATGAAGGTGATAAGCTCATAGAAAACAATAATTAATAATGAATTAATTTAATCCTGTCCATGAGTGTAAAAATAGCTATGGCGAAAGGAGCATCAGGCGCGCCCATACATATTAATGATCCAGGATAAGACAAAGACCACGCAGTAAATATGGTGCAGGTATGGAGGAGGTATGGCGCAGGTACGGAGGAAGTATGGAGGTGTCTAGTTCTAAAATAGCAAATGTTTTATAGCCGGGGGTGTTATGGTTTTTTTAAACAGGGTGCCAGACAGTTCAGCATCTATATTGTTGATACTACCGCAGCCGGCTTCCTCAGCCGCCTGTTGTATAGTGAACCTGTAGTTTTCTTCCCATGTTTTAAAAGATAACCGGGATAGAGGGGTTTCATTAGTTGCATATATCAACCAACTGACAGCAGAACGGCTACGCTATCCCGCGGGTGCATAGTTTTGTCGCAGCAGGCTCTATAAAACAACCTTCGGTTCATTTAGTTAACGCAGATCATCACACAACAAAATCTCTGTCCACTTCATATAGCTTCGCGATGAGGATACAACTGCAATCCCCTGCAACATCTCAGGTCTTACTTCTTATATTTGACCCGTTACTTAAAATCATTCCATGAACATTAACGGGAAAGCTTTTCGGACTATCTGGGTAAAACCAGGCGATGAAAAAGTAATTCAGATCATAGACCAGCGCCATTTGCCTCACCAGTTTGTTATTGAAGAACTGGAAACCGTTGATCAAATGGCTACAGCCATTAAAGATATGCACTTAAGAGGCGCAGGATTAATTGGAGCTGCAGCGGGTTTTGGGATGTATTTAGCCACGCTTGAAGCACCGGGAAACGATGCTTTTGATCAATATATTTTACTTGCGGCAGAGCAATTAAAATCCACCCGTCCGACCGCTGTAAACCTGGCATGGGCAGTAAACAAACAACTGGATGCTATACAAAATGGAAATACGATCCGGGAAAAAATAAACATCGCCTTTACCATTGCTAATGAAATTGCTGATGAAGATGCTGAACATTGCAGGCGCATCGGTGAACATGGATTGAAATTAATTGAAGCAATAAGTGAAACTAAAAACGGAGGCACTGTAAATATACTTACACACTGTAACGCAGGATGGCTGGCATTTGTAGACTATGGCTCTGCGAGTTCAGCTATATACACCGCGCATGACAAGGGTATTAATGTACATGTATGGGTTGATGAGACGCGCCCGAGAAACCAGGGAGCCAGTTTAACAGCATGGGAAATGGCGCAACACGGCGTTCCCAATACCATTATCGCCGACAACACCGGCGGGCACCTTATGCAGCATGGTTTGGTGGATATGGTGATCGTAGGCTCAGACAGGACCACCTATACGGGCGATGTAGCCAACAAGATTGGAACCTACCTGAAAGCCCTGGCTGCTCACGACAACAACATACCTTTTTATGCAGCGCTTCCCTCTTCTTCTATCGACTGGCAAATGGAAGATGGTCTGAAAGAAATAGTTATTGAAGAAAGAAATGGCGATGAGGTAAAATATATGGAAGGGCTCTGTGATGGTGAGATAAAAAAAGTGTTACTCACACCTTTTACCAGCAAGGCCGCTAATTATGCGTTTGATGTAACACCTGCAAGGCTGATCACAGGCATCATTACCGAAAGAGGTATTTGCGAGCCCAATAAAGAAAGCATCCTTAATTTATTTCCTGAAAAAAAATAATATGGATGAAGGTTATATAAAATTCAACTGCAACTGGATCCTGTCGAATGATATTCCACCAGATAAAGTTGCTGCATTAAATGTGTGGCGTGAGATCATGTATAAAAGAGGATTGATCGGCGTGTATCCTGATGGTATTGGCTTTGGAAATATCAGCATGCGATGCAGTGAGAAAACATTTTTGATATCCGGCACTGCTACCGGCGGATTAGCAACATTAACCGAATCACATTATTCGCTGGTTACCAATTATGATCTCAGCACAAACAGTGTAACCTGCACAGGCCCTCTGAAAGCTTCCTCGGAATCGCTTACGCATGCGTTGATATATGAATGTTCTGCAGCAACCAATGCAGTTATTCATATACACAGCCTGGATGTATGGAACAGGCTTATGCATCATGTTCCTACGAGCAGTGAAAGCATTTCCTACGGCACACCTGGAATGGCGAATGAAATAAAAAGATTGTTTGATGAAACCGCATTAAGTAAAGAAAAAATATTGGTAATGGGCGGACATAAGGAAGGCATCATCAGTTTTGGAAAAGACCTTGAGGAAGCAGGAAATATTTTGATCAATAAACTAACGTGAATTCGGAATAAGCTATGAGGCACGCGTCATTTCGATTCCGAAAGCATCCAGGAGAGAAATCTCCCGATATTTAACCACTCAAAAATTCGGGAGACCTCTCCTCACGTCGAGGTGACGGTCTGACTTCGTACCAAAAAACAAATAGCATATTATTCAACAAGAGTTCAAATTTCTTATTTCGAATTCACGTTAAATTATAAACTTTTATGATAAAGATCGGGATCATTGGCGGCTCCGGGTTGGAAGATCCGCAAATATTAAGTAATGTTCGTGAAGAAGAAGTTGCCACCCCTTACGGCAAACCCACATCGGTATTAAAACATGGGATCATCAATGAGAAAGAGGTGGTATTGATCTCCCGCCATGGCAAACACCATCAGTACTCTCCCACTGAAGTTAATTACCGCGCCAATTTATATGCATTAAAAGAAGCCGGCGTAACGCATATTATAGCTACTACAGCCTGTGGCAGTTTAAAAGAAGAAATTGGCCGCGGGCATTTTGTGGTATTGGATCAGTTTATTGATTTTACCAAACACAGGATCAACACATACGCTGACAAATTTGAAAACGGCATAGTGCATGCGCCAATGGCCACACCGTTTGATGAAACATTGCGGGAGCTATTTTTCGCCGCAGCCACCCAATTGAATTTTCCTGTTCATCCTAAGGGAACGGTTGTTACTATTGAAGGCCCCCGTTTCTCCACCAAAGCCGAATCAAAAATGTTCCAGCGCTGGGGGGCAGATGTTATTAATATGTCTGTGGCCACTGAAGCCGCTTTGGCTAACGAATTAAAAATACCGTATGCCGCCATTGCAATGAGTACGGATTATGACTGCTGGAAAGAGGATGAAGCGCCTGTTTCCTGGGAAGAGATCTTAAAGACATTCCATCAGAATGCGGATAATGTAAAGCAGATATTGATAGATGTGATTGGGAGGATTGTGTAAGAGTTATATACTTTAGTTGCAGCGAAGACTTACCATCGAAGAGTTCCGGTTAAAAAAAGGGGTTTATATAATTTCAGGCGTTTTCACGCTAATCTGAATTTTCGTTATCTTTCGACAGTGCCAGCTTTAAAAGATTTATTTTTTGCCTCAATGCTTTCAACTTTTCAAATCTTTGTTCACGCCGCATCTCCGTTTGATATAGCTGTTCCTGCAAAAAAAGTTCAGCCTTCAATTTTTCAGTTTCATCTGCTTTCATAAGTTTTACAAGCTTTAAACCAGGTTTATAAAGGAAAATGCACCGGGATGCTTCATTGGGTAAAATTGAGACTTTTATAAAATCAGCACTTACATAATTTCATGTAAGAGTTATATAATTTACAGATTTATTGCTGGTATAACAGCCTGTCATTTTACGTGATCGCATAAATTTATTTAAATGAAACCAGGGGGTCTGTATATAAAAAAATCTCCAGCATATATTGCGGGCTGCACTTGCTAACCATGTACTCATAGGCAAACCGATATTGAATTCAAATATTGTGAAGTGTTGTAATTTAGGAAATTAAGTTAGTCCAGGTATTGGCTGTCACATAGTCAATAAAACGAAAAGCGCTGCTTATTTAGCAGGGCTTTATTTTTGATGATCAATCATAAAAATGCAGATCATCACTATCATTATAGAAACGCCAAAAGGCAGCATTGCAAAATTTAATTATGACCCGGTAAACAAATGGTTCAAATTAAAGAAGCTATTACCCATGGGAATGGCGTTTCCTTTTGATTTTGGTTTTATTCCCAACACCAAAGGTGGAGATGATGACCCGCTGGATGTTATTGTTATATCTGAAGTGAACAGCTTCACCGGTTGTGTTATGGATTGCAGGATCATCGGCTGTATTACAGCAGAACAAACCGAAGAAGGCAAAATCTTTCGCAATGACCGGTTTATTGCTATACCGCTGGCTTCCCAATTGTTTGCAACTATTAAAGAATTAAAAGAACTTCCAAAAAAGATGTTGGATGACCTGGTAATTTTCTTCATCACTTATAACGATCTTCAGGGTAAAAAATTCAGGCCGCTGAAAAAGCTTAACTCTATACAGGCATTAAAACTTATAAACCAATATACATATGAATTCGATTGATCTTCTTTTTGGCCATGGGCAGGATCTTGATACCCTGCAAATGTGTATGCGCGCATTTGTTACATTTATTCTATTGCTTATATTGATACGCATTGCAGGAAGGCGCACTTTTGCCAAACGCTCGGCATTCGACAGTATTGTTACCATTATGTTAGGCGAAATAATAGCAAGAGGGGTTGTAGGAGCTTCCCCGTATTTCCCCACACTGGCTGCCTGTATTGTAATTGTTGGCGTTCATCGTTTGCTGGCATGGCTTTCTGTAAAAAGTAAAAAGTTTGAGTACCTGGTAAAAGGTGTTTATATGAAGTTATACCAGCAGGGTGCTATCATTAATAATAATCTCGAAAAAACGGGAATGAGCGAAAATGATCTGCACGAGAGTCTAAGGCTTGAAACAAAAAAACTTACGCTTGCCGAAATAGATACCGCATTTATAGAAACAAACGGGCGAATAAGCTTTATTTTAAAAGAAGAGAAATGATGCGCGATCATCTTTTGATCGTAGAAAACTTGTTTGCGATGAATATTTCTGTTTTCAGGTTGTTATAAAAACGGCCTGCTGTTATACCTGTGAAAAGTTTATTGCAAAAACTAACACATGTTAATAAGTGATTTTATTATCTTGTCTCCCTTGCCTGCCATTATAAATTATTTTTTTAAATTTATTGTTGAATAACTCTGTAAATACATGTGCCTATGGCAAGTAATAATGGTTTATACGATCCTTCGTTTGAACATGATTCCTGTGGAGTTGGTTTTGTTGCCGACATTAAAGCAAACAAATCTTTTCAAACGATATCGGATGCGCTTACGGTGCTTGAAAACATGGAACATCGCGGCGCCTGCGGTTGTGAAAACAACACCGGCGACGGCGCTGGCATAATGATTCAAATGCCCCATGAATTCTTTGTGGATGAATGTTCTAAAATTGGAATAGCACTGCCCGAATATGGCAGGTATGGCGTTGGCGTTATTTTCTTTCCCAAGGATAAACATTTCTATGATGAGTCACGGAGACTTTTCGATAAATGTGCCGATGAACTTAACCTGAAGATTCTTGGTTACCGGAAAGTTCCTGTAAACGATGCTGAGATAGGTTTTATGGCATTAAGCGTAGAGCCGCATATGGAGCAGGTTTTTATTAAATGCCCTAATCACATTGATGATAAAGAAGTGTTTGAAAGAAAGCTTTTCATATTGCGTAATTATTCAACGCATCTTATAAATAAAGCCATTGGTATAAATGATGTAGGTTTTTATATTGCATCATTATCGTATAAAACTATTGTGTACAAAGGGCAGCTTACCAGCATGCAGGTACGCAACTATTTTCCTGATCTCACTAACGAAAAACTGAAAAGCGCATTCGGGCTTGTTCATTCACGTTTTGCCACCAACACATTTCCCTCATGGAAACTTGCGCAGCCATTTCGTTTTATCGCTCACAATGGCGAAATAAATACGTTGCAGGGCAATCTTAACTGGTTGCGTTCAAGCGGTAAATCGTTCATCTCGCCTTATTTTTCCAAAGAGGAGATGGATCTTTTATTGCCGATAGTAACAGAGGGACAGAGTGATTCTGCCTGTTTGGATAACATGATAGAATTGCTCACATTGTGCGGCCGTTCATTACCTCATGTTATGATGATGCTGATACCGGAAGCCTGGGACCAGGATGAGAAAATGGATGCTATCAAAAAAGCATTCTATGAATTTCATTCTGCATTTATGGAACCATGGGACGGGCCTGCATCTATAACATTTACCGATGGAAATATTATCGGTGCAACGCTTGACCGCAACGGGTTACGCCCTTCCCGCTATTGTGTTACTTCTGATGGCCGTGTGATCATGGGTTCTGAAACCGGTGTGCTCCCTGTTGATCCCGCATTAATTATTGAAAAAGGAAGATTACAGCCCGGTAAAATGTTCATCGTTGATCTTGAAAAAGGAAAGATAATAAGCGATGATGAATTGAAAAAAGATATTTGTTCGCAGCAACCTTATCATGAATGGCTGAACAAGTATAAGATCCGGATTGAAGAATTACCCGAACCGCGTGTTACATTCTCACAACTAAAACACGACCAGGTTTTCAAATACCAGCAAGCGTTCGGTTATACTTCAGAAGAACTGGATAACATCATTGCGCCGATGGCTGTTACCGCCAAAGAGCCTATTGGTTCAATGGGTACAGATATTCCGCTGGCTATTTTAAGTGATCAACCGCAGCACCTCAGCTCTTATTTTAAACAGCTGTTTGCACAGGTTACAAATCCGCCGATAGATCCTATCCGTGAAAGGTTGGTGATGTCGCTGCGTACTTTCGTTGGCAATATTGGAAATATATTGATTGAAAACCCGTTGGCCTGCCACAGTGTTTCATTAAAACAACCTGTACTTACAGATTTTGAACTGGAACAGATACGCAGTATTGATACAGGCATGTTCCAGGCAAAAACATTGCAATGCTATTTCAGGGCAGACGGTAATGCCGGTTCTTTGGAAGCCGCCTTAAAAAGGCTTTGCAGGTACGCGGAAGACGCTGTGTACGATGATTTTAAGGTGTTGATATTACAGGATCGTGCGATTGATTCAGAACATGCACCCATTCCTTCTTTGCTTGCGACAGCAGCAGTACATCATCATCTTATCAGGAAAGGCCTGCGCGGCCAGGTTGGAATTATTGTAGAGGCCGGCGATATTTGGGAAGTACATCATTTTGCCTGCCTGATCGGGTTTGGCGCTACAGCCATTAATCCTTACCTCGCATTATCTTCTATAAAAGATATGCGCGAGAATGGCAAGTTGACACAGGATATGAGTGATGAAGAATTGAAGAAGAATTATATTAAGGCAGTGAATGATGGCTTGCTGAAAGTATTTTCAAAAATGGGTATCTCTACACTGCAGTCTTACCAGGGTGCACAAATATTCGAGATACTTGGTATAAACAAGGAGGTTGTCGATAATTATTTCACGGGCGCTATTTCGCGCATTGAAGGGATGGGTCTTGATGAGATTGCCAATGAAGCGCTGGCGAAACATTTCTATGCATTCAGCAAAAAGGAAAATCTAAGCGAACGCCTTCCAGTAGGTGGAATATATCAATGGAGAGCAAAGGGAGAGTTTCATTTGTTCAATCCAACAACCATACATTTACTTCAGTATTCCACCAAAAGAAACGATTACGGCTTATTTAAAAAATATTCAGCCTCTGTAAACGACCAGAGCGAAAAAGCCTGCACATTACGCAGCTTGTTTAAGTTTAAAAAGAACAGGCCGTCTATTTCAATTGATGAAGTAGAGCCTGCAGAAAATATTTACAGGCGTTTTGCGACCGGCGCCATGAGTTTTGGCTCCATTTCATGGGAAGCGCATACAACACTCGCTATTGCCATGAACCGTCTTGGCGGTAAAAGCAATACCGGTGAAGGCGGGGAAGATGATGTTCGTTATACAAGATTGCCTAACGGCGATTTAATGCGCAGCGCCATCAAACAAATTGCCTCAGCCCGTTTTGGTGTAACAAGTTATTATATTACTGAAGCAGATGAGCTCCAGATAAAAATGGCGCAGGGTGCAAAACCGGGAGAGGGTGGTCAATTACCCGGTCATAAAGTAGATGACTGGATTGGAAGGATCCGCCACGCTACACCAGGCGTTGGTTTGATCTCACCGCCCCCCCATCATGATATTTATTCAATTGAAGATCTGGCGCAGTTAATATTCGATCTTAAAAATGCAAACCGCAAAGCAAGAGTGAGTGTAAAACTGGTGAGTAAAGCCGGTGTTGGCACTATTGCAACAGGCGTTACTAAGGCAAAGGCCGATGTGGTTTTAATTGCCGGCCACGATGGCGGTACCGGTGCTTCGCCCGTGAGCTCTATACGCCATGCAGGTTTACCATGGGAATTAGGATTGGCTGAAACACACCAGACGTTGGTGAAAAACAGGCTGAGAGACCGTGTTGTGGTGCAGGCAGATGGCCAGATGAAGACTGGTAAAGACATTGCCATTGCCGCCTTGCTTGGCGCTGAAGAATGGGGAATTGCTACAGCAGCACTGGTGGTTGAAGGCTGTATCCTGATGCGTAAATGTCATCTCAATACTTGCCCGGTTGGTGTAGCAACGCAGGATGAAACCCTGCGCAAAAGATTCACCGGCGATCCTGAACATGTAATTAATTTCTTCAAATTCATCACACAGGAATTAAGGGAGATCATGGCAGAGCTTGGCTTCAGAACAGTGAACGAAATGATCGGCCAGGCAGATTATCTTGAGATGCGAGATAATATCAGTCACTGGAAATTCAAACACATTGATGCGTCTGCTATATTGTATAAAGCTCCTGCTCCGTTAAATGCAGCAGTGTATTGCAGCGAAAAACAGGATGATATGCTCGAAAATGTGCTGGATTGGAAGCTGCTTGAAAAAGCACAGCCGGCCATCCTGAACAAGGAAAGAGTGTATGCAGAATTTGATATAAAAAATACCGATCGCGCAACAGGCAGCATTGTTTCAAATGAAATTACCAAAGTGCATAAAGCAGCCGGTCTTCCTGAGGATACCATTCATTTTAAATTTAAGGGAACTGCAGGTCAAAGTTTCGGCGCCTTTAATACAAAAGGCGTAACGCTCGAACTGGAAGGCGATGCAAATGATTATTTTGGTAAAGGGTTAAGCGGTGCAAGGCTTATCATCTATCCATCGCAGTATTCAACTTATGTTCCCGAAGAAAATATTATCATTGGTAATGTGGCTTTATATGGCGCTACAGACGGTGAAGTATTTATTCGCGGTAAAGCAGGCGAACGTTTTTGTGTACGTAACTCGGGTGCATCTGTAGTAGTGGAAGGCGTTGGCGACCATGGTTGTGAGTATATGACGGGAGGTGTTGCAGTTATTCTTGGCGATACAGGTAAAAATTTTGCAGCCGGTATGAGTGGGGGTGTTGCTTACGTGTATGATGTGAAAGGAAATTTTGCCTCTAACTGTAACATGGAAATGATAGACCTTGACCCGGTTGGTGAAGAAGATGAATCCGCTTTAAAAGAACTCATCCATAAACATTATCTTAATACAGGCAGTACTGTTGCCAGATTTATGCTGGAAGATTTTGATAACCAGTTGAAGAATTTCATAAAAGTATTTCCGAAAGATTATAAAAAAGTGCTTACAGAACGAAAGCTTCGCATGCAACATCAGCAAGTTTGATCAGCTTACATCAATGCATTTTAGTTAATAAAGCAGAAAATAAAACATTTAGAGTAAAATGGGTAATCCAACAGGATTTTTGCAATTTGACCGGGAAGCTCCAACCAAAGTGCCGGTAGCAGAAAGACTTAAAAGTTTTCATGAGTTCGTGAACAGGTTTGATGATACTGAATTGAACCATCAATCTGCACGTTGTATGAATTGTGGTGTTCCGTTTTGTCATAGCGGATGCCCTCTGGGTAATATCATTCCTGAATTTAATGACGCTGTATACCGCAAGAGCTGGAAGGAAGCATATGAGATACTATCAGCAACCAATAACTTCCCTGAATTTACGGGGAGAATTTGTCCTGCACCCTGCGAAAGCGCTTGTGTACTGGGCATTAACCAGCCGCCGGTAACTATTGAAGAAATTGAGAAGCATATCATAGAAATTGCGTTTGATAAAGGGTTTGTTCAGCCTAAAAAAATAAATATAAGAACTGGTAAAAAGGTAGCTGTGATTGGCTCCGGTCCTGCGGGCCTTGCTGCTGCTGCACAACTTAATTATGCCGGGCATCTTGTTATCGTATATGAAAGAGATGACGCGCCCGGCGGTTTATTGCGTTACGGTATCCCGGATTTTAAGCTCGAAAAATGGGTGATTGACAGAAGGCTTGAGCTCATGGAGAAAGAAGGCATTGTGTTTGAATGCAATGCCAATGTAGGTGTAAATGTTCCTGTTAAAGATATTCTTGATAATTACGATGCGGTGGTTGTTGCCGGAGGTTCAACCGTTCCAAGAAATTTACCGGTAAAAGGCCGTGAATTAAAGGGTGTGCATTATGCAATGGAATTCCTGAAACAACAGAATAAATTCAATGCAGAGAAAAATCCTTTTGCCAATGGAGAAATTGAAAGTAACATCTATCCTGAAATTATAAATGCTTACGGTAAAAATGTTGTAGTGATTGGCGGCGGTGATACAGGCAGTGACTGTATCGGCACTTCTAAAAGACAAGGCGCAAAAAGCATTACGCAACTGGAATTATTACCACAACCTCCAAAATCAAGAACACATCAAATGCCCTGGCCAACTTATCCTATGCTTTTAAAAACAACTTCTTCGCATGAAGAAGGCTGCGAAAGAGCATGGTCTGTTGCTACCAAAGAATTTATGCATGATGAACAAGGCAACTTATGCACTTTGAAACTGGTTGATCTTGAATGGAAATCAGGAGAAGATGGCCGTGCAGCGGGATTTGAAGAAACGAAAGGAACAGAAAGAGAAATTCCCTGCGAACTTGTTTTGCTGGCGATGGGTTTTGTACATCCGCAATATGAAGGCATGCTTGCCGATATGAAGATTGATGTTGATGAAAGAAAGAATGTAAAGGCAGACAACAAAGCTTATCAGACCAATAATAAAAAAATATTTGCCGCGGGTGATATGCGCCGGGGCCAGTCATTGGTTGTTTGGGCTATAACAGAAGGCAGAGAATGTGCTGCTAAAGTTGATGCTTTTTTGAAGACAGTTAACTGATAAAATAACAGTCCCGCAGGAACCAATGCGTGACTTATCTTATTCTATCTTATACCAAAACTACTTGCTTTGTAACTTTTGTTTAATTATTCAGTTGGTGCGTAACCACAATAGTGTTGGCATCAAAACTGCCCGTCCAGGGAAAACCCATCCAAAGCCTGACAGCACCGAACTGATGTGCAAACATTCTTAAAGGTGGCTGAATGCTGTAATCTGCTTCGCCCGTAGCACCAGTACCACCCAATGCAATATGCACTTTAGGTTCTGTGGCATTAATATCAAGCGATACCTGCACCATAAACGCCTGGTTGCGTTGAAAGCTGCCGAATTTTGTATCGTCGTTATCATCTATACGCACTTTATTGTCCTGCGTAAAATCAATGTGAAGAAAATTAGTGTAAGTGCTTATTGGCTGGCCAAAGGTTTCAAACTGTATAGTTACAAGCCCGCTGCCGGAAGGTATGTACAACAATGATGAAAAGGTATATTTTCCATCTCCGATGAACTTTGAAAAATTACATTGTACACCTGAAACAGATTGCTGGCCGTTTTGT
>Ga0206903_10289_pt1 | contig 14593 bp, 10 predicted proteins | sample Alteio_BWOrgHeat_45_FD_152959 | JGI IMG/M metagenome (GOLD analysis project Ga0206903, IMG submission 152959) | Enriched cells from forest soil in Barre Woods Harvard Forest LTER site, Petersham, Massachusetts, United States -... | ecosystem: Environmental > Terrestrial > Soil > Temperate forest >... | reverse complement strand
TAAGATTGGATATGCTTTTTAAGAAACAAAAAAATAAAGCCGGATGATCATACTGCTTAAAAGAAAAATTACTTCGGTAGTTAGTATTGATTGGTGCATTTAAAATTGTCGTTACCCTGATTATTGGAGTGAGTTAATTGAACCATATAGAACATAGAACACAATAGAAACCACATAGGAGATTCTATGTGAAAGCCTATGTTTCTATATGCCTATGTGGTTCAATTTGAAAATTGCATTGTAAATTTTGCTGAAACATAAGCGACAATTTTAAATGCACCTATTGCTTGGTTACAGATGAAGGCTTATTTTTGACTACAAATTTTTTTATATGTCGTTACCAACCAATAATAAAAAGACCGGGAAGAAAGCCGGCAAGAACCAGGCAGCCAATAATGGCAATTCCAAATTTATAAAAGTAACTTCCAAGCCCGGCGGTGCTGCAAAGCAGAAAGTAAGGTCAACCGGCGCAAACCGGGGAAGCTGATTGAATTGATTATTGCTTTTTATGCTGGTGTAGTACCGGCTGGATTAATTTAAAAAAATTAATCACTGCTTAAGCATGATACTAAAATTTAGTTTTATCTTTTTGCCGTAAAAAAAAGCTATATGATAAAATTTAGTGAAATTAAAATGGGAGATTTTCTTGAAGGCGAGTATGAAGGTAAAAGATGGGAGGGTGAAGTAGTAAACCTTAACGGCGATGAGAAACAGGTTTGCCTCGCAACCGAAGTACAGGAATTCTGGTTCGAAACAGATGACCTTTATCCCATTCCTTTAAACGACGCAACTCTGAAGCAATTGAATTTTGTTCGGGAAGATTTACCCGATGGTACAGTGAAATATAAAAAAGGTTCTTTCAGGATGCTTATTAAACAAGCGGATGATTTTTCTCATATTGATATCTGGTACAGGGATGATAAGCGTTTGAACCCCCAAATACAATATGTACACCAGTTGCAGAATCATTACCTGCAAATGACGAAAGTACATTTGACAAGTGAACCGATTGCGTAAACTGGTTTGAAAAAATATTTAACCATCCCGATTTATCAGGATGGTTTTTTGTTTAATGAAGCTCCGGTTAAAACTCAGAAAGCTTTATTTTGACTATTACATGATAAGATTTATAATTTTTTATTTCCTTCTTTTTGCTTTTTACTTTTCAGATGCACAGCAGTTTGGTGGCGAACCTGCTTCTGTAAAATGGCAACAGGTAAATACAGATACGGTTAGAATTATTTTTCCCAGGGGAATGGATAGTATTGCCAAACGTATTGCAACTATTACTTCACAGGAGCAACATCAATACTCCCGAACAATTGGAGATGACTTACACAAAGTGAGTATTGTGCTTCATTCACAAACAATATTTTCAAATGGTTTTGTGGCTTTAGGCCCGTGGCACAGCGAATTTTTTCTCACACCCGAACAGAATGCATTCGAATTAGGAGCTGTTAGCTGGCCCGATCTTTTAAGTATTCATGAATACAGGCATGTTGAGCAGTACAGTAACTTCAATATCGGCCTTTCGCATGCAATGCATATTTTATTTGGAGAGAACGGGCAGGCTTTAGCAAATGCAGCATCAGTGCCTGATTGGTTTTTTGAAGGCGATGCTGTGTATAACGAAACGCTGTTAAGTGAACAGGGGAGGGGAAGATTGCCTTTGTTTTTAAACGGATATAAAGTGTTGTATTTGCAAAACAGGAATTATTCATATATGAAGCTGCGCAATGGCTCATATAGAAATTATGTGCCTGATCACTATCCTTTAGGTTATATGCTGGTAGCATATGGAAGAGAAAAGTATGGAAATGATTTCTGGAAAAATGTAACACAGGATGCTGCTTCTTTTCATTCTTTATTTTATCCAATGCAGCATGCGGTTAAAAATTATGCGCATGTTTCTTTTAATGATTTTGTAAAAGACGCATTTGATTATTACCAGCAGCAATGGAAGGATGAATCAGTTTCTCATTTGCAGTTTATTGATTCAACAGAAAAGAACACCGTGGTTGATGAAAAATACCCTTACGTTACTGCTGATGGTTCAATAATAACACTGAAAGAAAGTTATCGCGATATTCCGAAATTTATAATTAAGCGTAGTAACGGGGCAACAGAGAAAATTGCCGTACAGGATATTGCAGACGATGATTACTTTTCTTATAATAATGAAAAGATCGTATACGCTTCTTATAAACCGGCTGCACGCTGGGGGAATAAAGAATTCGGTGAATTAAGACTGCTTGATGTAAATACAAAAAAGGAACAAAAGATAACCTCTCATACAAGATATTTTTCGCCTGATATTTCGCACAATGGTAAGATGATAGCAGCAGTTGAGCAGACGACATCTGGAATATCTGTATTGCATTTGCTTGATGTTACCGGCAACATTATCAAAAGTGTTCAAAACATACCTGGCTCTGTTTATTCTTATCCTAAATTTTCTGAAGATGATAAATTTATTTACGTGTGCGACAGAAATGCTGCTGGTGAAATGAGCATTTTAAAAGAAAGCGTTGATGGTGCAGGTGTAAAAGAAATCATTCCTTATAAAAACAGGATCATTGGTTTTCCGGTTGTACAAGGTGATACATTATTATATAGCTGTTCTAATAATGGCAGGGATGAGATTTGGGCTTATATCAATTCAACAAATAAAAATTATCGCGTTGCAACTGCAGCAACAGGCTTATACCAGGCGGGCATTTTCAACAAGCAATTATTTACTTCTGCGTTTACGGCTGATGGTTACAGATTAGTAACAACAACTGCTTTATGGCAGCCGGTTAATGCAACCGATACTTTAAAAAATTTATATGTTTCAAACCCATTTCAAAAAAAATCAAATCAGCTATTGGATAATTTAGCAGAAAGAAATTTTGACGTTAGCAAATATTCAAAAACTTCAGGCGCTTTAAATTTTCATAGTTACAATCCCTATTTCAGCGACCCTGATTATTCTTTTATTGTGTTTGGACAAAATGTACTGAACACTTTTCAAAGCCAGTTGTATTATACTTACAACAGAGATGAGCACTTCAGCCGTGTTGGTTATACAGGAATTTATGGTGGCTGGTATGTACAACCGTTTATAGATTTAAATCAAACATGGAACCGGACAGTAAGATTAAATGCAGATACTTCTTTACACTGGAATGAAACAAAAGTTGCGGCGGGGTTACAATTGCCGCTCAATTTTACAAGCGGAAAAATGTACCGCAATTTAACTTCATCAGCCAGTTACAACTTTAGTAATGTACAATGGACAGGAATTGCCAAACAATATTTAAGCAATTCAAATTTTGGATATGTGCAAATGCAGGTAAAATACAGTCAGTATGTTCAGCAGGCAATTCAGCATATTTACCCGCATTTTGGCCAGTCATTGATATTGCAATACAGAGCAGGAAGTACGGCGCACCAGTTATTGGCAAGCGGTTATTTTTATTTTCCGGGATTAGGAAAAACACATAGTACCGTAATAAATCTTGCTTATCAATCAAGGGATACATCAGGTAAATATTATTACGACAATAATTTTCCTTTTTCAAGAGGATATGCAGCGGTAGATTATCCCAGGTTATATAAGGCAGCAATTAATTATAATTTTCCAATAGCTTATCCGGATTGGGGTTTTGGAAATATTGCCTATTTTTTAAGAATCCGCGCCAACCTTTTTTACGATTTTACCCAAGCCAAAAGTTTAAGAACCGGCGATCATTATAATTTTGCTTCAACCGGAGTAGAGATCTTTTTCGACAGCAAATGGTGGAACCAGCAATTTATCAGTTTTGGCATTCGTTACAGCCGTTTGTTGAACGAAGATTTTGAAGGGAGAAGTCCTAACCAGTGGGAAATTGTACTGCCTGTAAACCTTTAACTTGAATTTTAGGTTTGAAATTTTGTAAAAATTTTCTCAATTCACTGCGTTCCTATATCTTTGCGCTCCCAAATTTATGTCCAAACAGCCATTGATTCAACAAGACGGTACTATTTTAGAGGCACTTAGTAACGCTATGTTCAGGGTAAAGTTGGAAAACGGCCATGAAATCCTGGCCACAATTTCGGGTAAAATGCGCATGCATTACATAAGGATCTTACCGGGTGATAAAGTGAAAGTAGAAATGAGCCCTTATGATCTTTCGAGAGGAAGAATTATTTTAAGATATAAATAAGCTAAAGGCCAAAAGCTGAAAGCGAAAAGCGAAATAAAATGAAAGTTAGAGCTTCTATAAAAAAACGTAGTGTGGATTGCAAGATCGTTAAGAGAAAAGGCAAGCTATATGTGATTAATAAAAAGAATCCTCGCTTTAAGCAAAGGCAAGGATAGAAAAGCTATCAGCTGTGAGCCGTGAGTAGAACTCGAAGCTCAAAGCCCGAAGCAGAAAAAAGATAAATAAAAACTATAAATAGAAATTATGGCTCGTATTGCCGGAGTTGATTTACCCAAAAATAAAAGAGGAGAAATAGGTTTGACCTATATCTATGGTATTGGCCGTTCTACGGCACGTTATATTTTGGATAAAGCAAGTATTAATTACGATAAGAAGGTAAATGAATGGGATGATGATGACCTTAATCATATCCGCAACATCATTACCAATGAAATTAAAGTGGAAGGTGCATTGCGCAGCGAGGTTCAGATGAGCATTAAGCGCCTGTTGGATATAGCCTGCTATCGTGGTCTTCGTCATCGTAAAGGTTTACCTGTTCGCGGACAGCGTACACGTACCAACAGCCGTACAAGAAAAGGGAAACGTAAAACAGTGGCCGGTAAAAAGAAAGCGCCTAAAAAGTAATTAATAAATAACAAAACACAAATAACAAGTTCCAAACTGCTTTTAAAGATTTGAGATTTGTTATTTGAATTTTAAAAATAATCATGGCAAAAGCAGCAAAAGCACAGGCAAGTGCCAAAACAGTAGCGAAAAAAAGAATAGTAAAGGTTGATGCGTATGGAGATGCGCATATCAGTGCTACTTTTAATAACCTTATTGTTTCATTAACCAATAAGCAGGGCCAGGTTATCAGCTGGTCTTCTGCAGGCAAAATGGGATTCCGCGGTTCTAAAAAGAACACTCCTTATGCGGCCCAGATGGCAGCATTGGACGCAGCAAAAGTTGCTGTTGATGCGGGCCTTAAAAGAGTTGACGTTTTCGTAAAAGGTCCTGGTGCAGGCCGTGAAGGCGCTATTCGCGCTTTGGCATCAAGTGGCATTGAAGTTTCTATGATTAAGGATATTACTCCTTTACCGCACAACGGTTGTCGTCCTCCCAAGAAAAGAAGAGTATAAGCCCCCATCCTCTAAAGGGGAGTAAGGTATTTAATAACGGATACAGCATTTATTTTAAGATTTTTATTGATGCTGTATCGTCACTAAAAAATCGAATATATAATTATGGCACGTTACACAGGCCCCAAAACAAAGATCAGCCGTATGTTCGGCGAGCCTATTTTAGGCAATGGTAAATGGTTAAATAAAAACAGCAACCCTCCCGGGCAGCATGGTGCAAGCCGCAAGCGCAAAACTTTAGGTGAATATGCTGTTCAGTTGAAAGAAAAACAAAAAGCTAAATACACTTACGGTGTTTTAGAGCGCCAGTTCCGCAAAACATTTGAAGAAGCTGCGCGTATTAAAGGCGTTACCGGCGAAAATCTTATTAAATTACTGGAAGCGCGTTTAGATAACGCAGTATTTCGTTTAGGCATTGCTCCTTCACGTCCGGCTGCACGCCAGCTGGTTTCACATAAACATGTTACAGTAAACGGCGCAGTAGTCAACATTCCGTCTTATCAATTAAAGCCGGGTGATAAAATTGGTTTAAAGCCAAAAGCAAGTGAGAACAGTTCTATCACAAGCCAGGTTCGTGGTAAGAATCCTAAGTTTAACTGGCTGGATTGGAATGAAGCTGAAAAGCAAGGTGTATTCATTACGTATCCTGAGAGGGAAAGTGTTCCTGAAAATATTAAGGAACAACTGATCGTGGAATTGTACAGCAAATAAAGCTCCCATTCCCTAAAAGGGAGTAAAGGAAGCTTTTGCAAAAAAATTAATAGTTTAAATAATAAATCTCTTAAGTCCCTTTAGGGATTTAGGGTAAACAAAAAAACAAAGGAATATAAAATGGCCATTTTAAACTTCCAGAAACCGGATAAAATCATTTTACAGAAAGCAACTGATTTTGAAGGTTCATTCGAATTTCGCCCGCTTGAGCAGGGTTATGGTTTAACCATTGGTAATGCTTTAAGAAGGGTGTTATTAAGCAGCCTTGAAGGATACGCAATCACCAGCATTAAAATTGAAGGTGTTGAACATGAATTTGCCACCGTAAAAGGTGTTACAGAAGATGTTACTGAAATGATTCTGAATCTTAAACAGGTTCGTTTTAAGAAAACTGTTGACCATGATGCGGCAAATGAAAAGGCTGTATTAAGCGTTAAGAACAAATCTGAGTTTACTGCAGGCATGTTGAACGATGCCTTGCAAAGCTTCCAGGTAATGAATCCTAACCTTGTTATTTGTACAATGGACCAGAGCGCTAAACTTGATGTTGAGCTTACTGTTGCCAAAGGCAGGGGTTATGTACCGGCAGAAGAAAACCGCGCGAAAGATATGCCGCTTGGTTACATTCCTATCGATTCAATTCATACACCGATCAAGAATGTAAAATATGCTGTTGAAAACTATCGTGTAGAACAAAGGACAGACTATGAAAAATTGTTGCTGGATGTTGCTACAGATGGTACCATTCATCCTGAAGAAGCAGTTAAACAGGCTTCACGCATTTTGATCCAGCATTTAATGATCATCACTGACGAAAACATCACTTTCGATAATAAAGAAGATCGTAAAGAAGATGTAGTTGATGAACAAATGTTGCAACTACGTAAAGTATTAAAAACACCATTGGAGGACCTCGATCTTTCAGTGCGTGCGTTCAACTGTTTGAAGGCAGCAAAGATCAACAGCTTAAGCGAGTTGGTTCAGTACGAACAGGAAGACCTAATGAAGTTCCGCAATTTCGGCCAGAAATCTTTGAGCGAGATCGAACAGGTTCTTGGCGAAAGAGGTTTGCATTTCGGAATGGATCTGAGCAAGCTGGGTTTGGATGATATTAACTAAGAGCCCTTCCAAACCTTCCCTAAAGGGAAGGCTTAAGGAAAGCTATTAAATAAATAAGATCTTTATAAATTAATCACACTTTTTAAAGTCTCCCTTTAGGGAGATTCAGAGGGTATCCTTGTAATTCCTGACACGGTACAAGGCTAAAACTTAAACGTCATGCGTCACGGAGACAAAATAAAAAATTTAAGCCGCACTAAGGCACACAGAGATGCGTTGCTCGCCAATCTTGGCAGCCAGTTGATCGTTAATAAACGCATCGTTACCACGTTGGCAAAAGCAAAATCTTTAAGGATTTACATCGAACCATTAATTACAAAAACACATAAAGGTGAAAGCCAGGAGCAGATCATGCACCAGCATCGTGTTGTGTTCAGCTATTTAAAAGATAAGCATGCAGTAAAAGAATTATTTACTGTTGTAGCGCCTAAAGTTGCAGGCCGTCCCGGTGGTTATACACGTATCATTAAGTTAGGTACGCGTATTGGTGATAATGCGGAAATGGCAATGATAGAGCTGGTTGATTTCAACGATGTATACGGCAAAACAACAGCAACTACTGAAGCTGGTAAAAGAACACGCCGTAGCCGTTCCAAAAAACCTGCTGCACCTAAAGCTGCTGAAACTACACCGGCAATTACAGAAGCAACAGTTATTGAAGAAACAAAAGCTCCGGTTGAAGGCGAGACTGATGTTCAGAAAGGTACTGAAGCATAAATTATTATTCTCAATTTATATAAAGGCAGGGTTTTTAGAAACCTTGCCTTTTTTTTTAAAATGTGACCAGCTTTTGTATTTCAATTGAACACCGTTGCAGCCTGTCCCGCACTTGATGCGGGATCGCAACACTTGTACTGCAATGATAATGGCAGCTTAGATTTCAGATTCTAACTGCATTATTTTTTCAAACAATATTTCATATTCTTTATTGGCTGCGCTTATCTTTTGTTGAACAGTTTTGTAACGTTCTTCCAACTCAAGAAATTTTTTCTTATCAGAATAATTATCAGGATTCGCCAACCCTGCTTCTGTATTGATTTTTTGTTGATTCAACTCATTCAAACTGCTTTCGAGTTTACTGAATTGCTTTTGCAGCTTCTGTAATTCTTTCTGCTGTTCTTTGTTTTGGTTATTTGATGTTTCAGGTTTAATGTTTAAAGTTGAAGGCTGCTCTATTTTTATTTCCGGCTTTGAACTTTGAACATTCGTCTTTGATCCTTCAGCTTTAGACTTTTCCATTCTTTCCTTCCATTGTACATATTCTTCATAACCACCTTTGAATTCTTTTATTTCATGATCTACAATTTCCCAGATCTTATTGGCAGTTTTAGAAATAAAGAAACGATCATGGCTTACCAAAATATAACTGCCTTCATATTTATTCAATGCTTCACTTAACAGCTCAACACTGTGAATATCGAGGTGATTGGTTGGTTCATCCAGCAATAAAAAATTGGCTTTGCCTGCAATTACTTTTGCCAGGGCAACTCTTGCTTTTTCGCCTCCGCTCAATACGCGGATCTTCTTCTCCACATCATCGCCGCTAAATAAAAAGCAACCCAGTAAAGAACGCAACTCCAATTCTGTTTTACCACTGCCGCAAAGCGTCATTTCTTCAAGAATCGTATTGTTTAAATTCAATGCTTCCAATTGATGCTGTGCGTAAAAACTTTCATCAACATTGTGCCCCCAATTTCTTTCACCGGTAAAAGGTTCTGTTCCGGCGAGCAGTCTTAAGATGGTTGATTTACCTTTTCCATTTGCACCAATTAATGCTATTTTATCGCCACGGTCAATCTCTGCACCTGTGTTTTCTATAATCAGATTATTGCCGAAAGATTTTGTTGCGTGTTTTAACGAAGCAAGAATTTTTCCAGGCTGTTTATCAACCTTGAAATTGATTTTAAGATTTGGCCTTTCAAATTCTACGTTCTCTACACGATCGAGCTTATCCAGCTTTTTCATAAGGCTTTGCGCCATGGCTGCCTTGCTGGCTTTAGCCCTGAAACGTTCTATCAGTCTTTCATTCTGGCGTATATAATCCTGCTGGTTTTCATAAGCGCGCTGTTGCAGGTCTATGCGCTGTGCTTTTTCGGTTTCATAATAATCATAATTGCCGGAATAAATATGCAGTTGCTGTTGATAGACTTCAATAATTTTTGTAACCATCCGGTTCAAAAAATATTTATCGTGACTAACAATAACAACACTGCCTTTATAATGCAGCAAATATTTTTCAAGCCATTCTATTGATGGCAGATCCAAATGGTTTGTAGGTTCATCAAGCAATAAAAGATCAGGCTGCTGCAATATCATCTTGGCAAGCAAAACACGCATGCGCCAGCCACCGCTGAATTCTTTATAAGGACGATTTAAATCTTCATTGGCAAAACCTAAACCCTGTAAAACTTCTTCTGTTTTATGATGAATGTTGTAACCGCCAAGCACTTCAAGCTCGTGCAGTTTATCAGAATAAACAAGCAGGATCTTTTCATCTGAAGTTGCTTCCAGCTCTTTACCTAATTCCTCAATCTCTTTTTCGAGTTGTTTTATTTTTTCAAAAGCGCCGAGGGCAACCTCTAAAATAGAGTCATTTGTATCAAAGCTTAAAAGATCCTGGTGTAAATAACCAATAGATGTATTGCGGCTGCGTTCAACAGTTCCTTCCGAGGGCGAATATTCGCCTACCAATAATTTTAATAAGGTTGATTTGCCTGTACCGTTATAACCAATCAATCCAATACGTTCGCCTGGCTGAATGTGCCAGGTTGCATCTTCAACAATTATTCTTGAACCAAATTCAAACGTTACATTATTAAATCCTGCGAGCATGAGTATTATTTGCGCGCAAAGCTAAATTTTTTGATGAAGGATTTTCAACACAGAAATGCTAAGTTTCTTTCATCGCAATAAATAATTCTTTAAAATATATTTTGTGCAATTTGTACAATGTGTAAACTTTACACATATTTGCTTTTAAATCTCAGCTTGCAATATGAAAAAACTTTTACTTCCCTTTTTGCTGCTCTTTATTATCAAGGCAAATGCGCAATTACTTTCATGGACTCCTGATTTTATACAGGAAAGTTCAACTCCTGTTACTATAACCATGAATGCAACCTATGGTAATAATGGTTTGCTTAACTACACACCAACAACTGATGTGTATGTACATATAGGTGTAATAACCAACTTAAGCGCTTCTTCAAGTGATTGGAAATATGTAAAATTTACCTGGGGCACAACAACTGCCGGCGCACAATGCAGTTATTTAGGTAATAACCAATGGAAATACACCATTACCGGTGGCCTGCGTACCTTTTTTGGTATTACCAATTCATCTGAAACAATAAAAAAGATTGCTATTCTTTTCCGTTCTGGAAATGGTGATTCAGTGCAACGCAATCGTGATGGCAGCGATATGTACGTACCTGTTTATGATAACGGTTTGTATGCAAGAATTGATGTGCCCTTCCGGCAACCAACATATAATCCAATTCCTGAACCACTTACAAAAAACGTTGGTGATCCGCTTGCCATTACTATGAAGGCAAGTAAAAGCAGTACACTTGGTATCTTATTTAACGGAACCTCCGTTGCAACAGGAAGCGGCACAAGCCTTACTGCAAACACAACCATAACAGCAGGTGGTCCTCAAACAATTATTGCAAAAGCTACAAGCGGTACCACCGCATCAGACACTATGCAGTTCGTTGTAACACCAACGGTAACTGTTGCCCCAATACCTGCGGGTGATACAGATGGCATTAATTATGAAAAGGGCGATACATCTGTTGTGCTGGTTTTATTTGCACCGTTCAAAAATTATATTTATGTGGAAGGTGATTTTACTAACTGGCAGCTTTCATCAAAATATTTAATGAGTGTTACTCCTGATAAACAACGTTTCTGGGTACGCATTACAGGGTTGAAGGCGGCAACTGAATATGCTTATCAGTATTTGATTGACGGCACATTAAAAGTGGCGGATTACAACTGCGAAAAAATTCTCGATCCTGCGAATGATAAATATATTTCATCAACAACCTATCCTGGTCTCAAGCCTTATCCAACCGGAAAAACAACAGGTATTGTAAGTGTATTGCAAACCGCAAAGCCGTCTTATACATGGCAGGTTAGTAATTTTTCAAGACCGAACAAGCAAAACCTTGTCGTGTATGAATTATTGGTAAGAGATTTTACGGCAGCCGGTAATTTTCAAACATTGATTGATACATTAAGTTATCTGCAAAGGCTGGGGGTAAATGCAATTGAAGTGATGCCTTTCAACAATTTTGAAAACCACAATAGCTGGGGTTATGATCCTAACTTTTATTTCGCGCCTGATAAAGCATACGGTCCAGAAAATGTAGTGAAGCAGTTTATTGATGAATGTCATAAACGTGGCATGGCTGTGATCATGGATATGGTAATGAATCATTCTTTTGGTTCATCGCCGATGGTGCAGATGTATTGGGATAATGTTTTGAATGTTCCTGCATCCAACAGTCCATGGTTCAATCAATATCCAAAACATCCGTTTAATGTGGGCTATGATTTTAATCATGAAAGCACGGCAACGCAGGATTTTGTACATCGTGTAATTAATTTCTGGCTTACTGATTATAAGATAGATGGTTTCAGATGGGATTTGGCAGGCGGCTTTACACAAAGGGAAAGCTGCGATGCAATGGGTAACAATTGCAACGAAAGTCTATGGGAATCTTACGATACAGGCCGCATCAATATCTGGGAAAAATATTACAACTACACGCAGGCCGCCTCAACCAACAGTTATTGCATTTTGGAAATTTTTGTTGATCATGGCGAAGAAACCGTAGAAACAAATTATGGAATGATGGTGTGGGGTAATCAAAATTATAATTATAACCAGGCAACAATGGGTTATAAAGATGGCTGGGATTTTAGCGGTGGTATTTATAAAAATTACGGATTTACCCAACCCAATCTTGTTACCTACCAGGAAAGCCATGATGAGGAAAGATTAATGTATAAGAATGAACAATATGGTGCATCCTTAGGTTCATACAATGTAAAAAATATTCCTACAGGTTTGGCCAGGAACGGAATGGCTGCAGCATTCTGGAGCATGCAGCCCGGACCAAAAATGTTGTGGGAATTTGGTGAGCTTGGTTATGACCTTTCCATCAATCGTTGTACAAACGGAACTGTAAACGATTCATGCAGGTTAACTCCAAAGCCACCGCATTGGGAATATTACAGTGATCCGGACAGGAATGCTTTATACAATGTGTACGCTGATCTCATTCATTTAAAAACGTATCCTGCATATACTGCTACATTCATTAACGGAACAATTGCTTACAATCTTTCCGATACTTTAAAATGGGAAAGCCTTACCGGGCCTGATTTAAGCGTTATGGTTGTCGGCAATTTTGGGTTAACATCAAAAACAGCAACCGTTACTTTTCCTTCAACAGGCAAATGGTACAGCTATTTAACCAACGATTCAGTTACGGTTAATTCAACTGCCTATTCCATTACTTTAAATGCGGGCCAATATTATGTTTATACCAATAAGAAGATAAAGAATGAAGTGCTTGCCGTAAGCTGGCTCAGCTTTATTGCACAAAAAAGCGGTGCACATGCGGTTGTGCTTAACTGGTCTGCAAAAGGAAATATCAATAATGATCATTATGATGTTGAACGCAGCAGCGATGGCATTGCATTCACAAAGATCGGAAGCGTGAACGCCATTACATCAGGTGATGTGCAGCATTATAATTTCAATGATGCAATGCCTTTGAGTGGTAATAATTATTATCGTTTGAAACAGGTGGATAAAGATGGAACTTATCAATATTCATCTATACAAAAAGTAAATCTTGAAGAAGCTGTTAAGCATTGGAATCTTTATCCAAACCCTGCAAAGAACAACACTACTTTATTTGCGCTGAACAATTATGCAAAAGCAGATGTTGTAGTAAATGATATGAATGGTAAGATCGTTTATCGCACAACTATAGCCAATATAGTTGCAGGTCAGCAATTCATTATTCCTGTGCAGCAGTTAGCAAAAGGTTTGTATATAATCAGGATTACAACTGATCAGAATACGGATATGCAAAAACTAATTGTTGAATAATCAATTATTTTTGTTTACATAAACCACCGTTATTTTTACGGTGGTTTTTTATTTAAATATTTTTATGAAGAAACCGGTTATCGCAATTATTGGGGGTGGTTTTTGCGGCACAATGACTGCAGTTAATTTATTTAAACATGCAATATCGCCAATTGATATCAGGATCATCAATACTAATTATCCACTTGCAAACGGTATTGCATACAGCGCGCATACGCTTAAATATTTATTGAATGTTCCGGCAGAGAATATGGGGGCATTTCCTGATAAGCCATTGGATTTTTCCAACTGGCTTATTGAAAATAATTTCTATAAACCTGAAGAAAGGGAAATTCTAAGCAAAACATTTCTGCCAAGAAAATTATATGGATTGTATTTAAAAGATGTTTGGCAACAGGCATTAAATGCAAAACCTGCGTATGTTGACGTATCAATAATAAACGGTGTTGCTGAAGATATCGAAACTGCTGACGATGGTTATAAAATAATTTTAAATAAAACCGGGAACATAACAGCCGATGTAATTGTGCTTGCGACCGGTAATGCAGCGCCGCAGCAACTGGTGGTTCATAAGAAACCATTGGATGAATACAGAAATTATTTTGCCAATCCGTGGAATGAAGCTTGTGTAAGCAATGTAAAACATCTTAAAAGCATATTGATCATCGGTAACGGCTTAACCATGATCGATACAGTGCTTGGCATTAGAGAAAATAGTTTTTCAGGAACTATTCATACAATTTCACCCAATGGTTTTTCGCTGATACCGCACAGGCACGTTGGAACAAAATATACATTGCTGCAAAACGAAATTGAACATGTAAAAAGCCTGCATCAATTAAGAAGAATTATTTACAGGCATATTATTAAAGTAAGAAATTTTGGATTGAGCCCGGAGTTGGTTACAGATGCTTTGCGCGCATCAACTGTAAAAATATGGCAGCAGTTTACCAATGAAGAGAAGAGAACTTTTCTGAAAGAATTAAGTTACCAATGGAATGTAGTGCGTCACAGAACACCGCATCATATTTATGATTATTTGCTGAAGCTGCGCGAAGAAAAAAAGTTTTTGCCTTACACCGGAAAAATGAAAAATTGTTTTGAAGATGAAGACGGAAAGATCCATGTGATCTTCGCTAATAAAACAACAGGTGAAGACCAGCATTTGATTGTAGATAGAATAATTAACTGCACAGGTCCGGATAGTAAATTACAGCAAAGCGATAACGTTCTTTTACGCAACCTTGCATTAAAAGGTTTTGTTGTTTCAGATATATTTAATCTAGGCGTTAAAACAAGTAATGATAATTACAGCATTATTGATGCAAATG
>Ga0206903_10288_pt1 | contig 14611 bp, 15 predicted proteins | sample Alteio_BWOrgHeat_45_FD_152959 | JGI IMG/M metagenome (GOLD analysis project Ga0206903, IMG submission 152959) | Enriched cells from forest soil in Barre Woods Harvard Forest LTER site, Petersham, Massachusetts, United States -... | ecosystem: Environmental > Terrestrial > Soil > Temperate forest >... | reverse complement strand
AGGCGTCGCAGGCCATACAGCCAGTCGTAGTAACCAGTGGCTTCGAGGAATAGGGGATGAATCCGCATCTTGCCGGAGGTCAATTCCTGCAAGCGGTCCACGTCTATTCCTTCCATCAGTAAGGAATTGCCCACCATCAGAACGGATGCTGGTTCGCCAATTCTTGAGGGGCGCATCTTGATGGCCTCAGCATATTGCTGAGAAACGCGACCGTAGGTTTCCGAATCATGTTTGAGCAAGTAATCGGCAAAAATCTCGAGAAAAAGGACGAGAATAGCGCAGATCCCCAACAGCACCCTTAGGTGGACCAGGGCCGGCGACTTAGAACTGGAAGTAGACGAAGGCATTGAGATTGTTCCCCGAAAAGAGTGCAAGGATGATGAGTGTGAAGGCCGCGAGAGCGGTCCGAACGGAATAGGGAGCGGTTGCAAATGGGTATTCCTGGTTGCCCGATTCCATCAACAGATCCACAACAAACAAGGGTACGGAGAAGAGGCACAGCATGAAGAACGCCGAGGCGTACTCAGTGCGCCAAGCGAAATTAGACAGGCCGGCCAGGAACTGCACCGCCGCAGGGAGTGAGGTGGCACGGAAGAATGCCAAGCTCAGGCAAAAGACATTGAAGGTCAGGATTCGCTGTCCCCAAAGGGAGACGAGGCCGGCGGAATGTTGAGCCAGTGCTGCATCTTTTTGCTTCGCTTTGCCAGGGAAAAAGTAACGTTCCGCAGCCAAAACAAAGCCATGAATTGCCCCAAAGACCACAAACGTCCAGTTTGCACCATGCCAGAGACCCGCCAGGACCATGGTAATTAGAAGGTTTCGCGAAGTTTTCCATTCGCTCCCGGCACTGCCCCCCAAAGGAATGTACAAGTAATCGCGGAGCCAGGTGCTCAAACTGATGTGCCAGCGCCGCCAAAACTCCTGAAGGCGCTGTGACAAATAGGGCTGCCGGAAGTTGACCATGAAATGGAAGCCCAGCAATTGAGCGCTACCGCGCGCAATATCGCTGTAACCGCTGAAGTCCCCATAGACTTGCCAGGCAAACGCGTAGGTTCCGATCAGAACCACCCAAAAATTCGAAGGACCGAATTGGCCGCCAAAAGCCGCGTTTGCGAGCAAAGCACAATTGTCCGCGACTACGCATTTGCGCACGAGGCCGGAGAAAATAAGCATCAGACCGTCGAAAAATCGATCCGCATCGAAGGTGCGGCCCTTCTGAACCTGAGGAAGAAGATGTCCCGGTCTTTGAATCGGTCCGGCAATCAAGTGCGGGAAGAGGCTGATGAAAAGGCCATAGTCCAAGAAGGACTTAGCCGGTTCCAGCCTTCCTTTATAAACGTCCACGATGTAGGCAACTTCTTGAAAGGTGTAAAACGAAATGCCCGGTGGAAGAATCACGCGAATGAGGGGAAGGGGAATATGGTGAAGGCCCAGCGTCTCTAGCGCGCTCGAAAAGGACCCTGTGAAGAAATCAAAATACTTGAAGACCCCGAGAATCCCAAAATTCATCACGAGGGAGAAGATAAGCCACTTTTTGCGGTTCGAGTCCGTTCGGCTGGGGGTGATTTTCTGTGCGATCAGAAAATCCATCGTGGTACTGCCGATCATGAGTGCAAGGAAGCGCCAGTCCCACCAGCCGTAGAAAAAGTAGCTCGCCAGAAGGAGGAAAATGTTTTGAGCGCGATGACTCAGGCGCCAATACACCACCACCACGGGGATCAGGAAGAGGAAATAGGCTGGAGAGTCAAAGAGCATAGGACCACGTCAATGTTTTCATTTCAGTCATTCGCACCAGGCCGGACTGAGCATATTTAAAGGAGCATGACCGAGACAAGCCATCGAATCAGGGCATTGGAGTTAGGGGAAACTCTGAATTTCGATGAGGGATATACCTGCGGACAGGACTAATGCTGGATCGGGCTCTGGGAGACGCCGAACTGGAACAGATCGGCCACTTCGTTAACGAGGAACTTGGAACGCGTCGTTGGTTCGCCCAGCCCAATCGTAGGCCGAGCCAAGATCGCTCCAAAAGTGAGCATCATAGGGGCTCAAGCGCTTTGCACTCTCGTAAAACGCAACGCTCGCATCTAGGTTTTTCGCGGTCCCATAGAAGTGCGAGAGGGTGCCGAGCGCGTCATAATACTGCGGATTATTGCGCTCCCATTTTATGGCGGCTTCAACCGAGGTCGGCAACTCTTGGCGAAAATACCAATCAGCGATCCCTCGTCTTCCCACTCGGCCGGCTTTCTGTTCGAAGTCTGGGTCTCGAGGAAAGATCCAGCAGCGGTGTTGCCACGGACGGATGGCGTCCTCCTGGAGCCAACGCCATATGGTGGTATCGCTGAGGGTTGCTGTCAGACCAGTGTTCCGCACATAAGATCCGAGTTCGGATACACTCCAACGAGAAAAGGGCACGCCAGCGATCGCGGGAAACTCACAACCGATGGCCTTAACGTACACGACCAGTTCTGGGGGGGGGAAACCCGGGGACGTCCCGGGCGTTGGCAGTCTTCCAGACCCGCCAAGCGTCTTTCAAAGAATCGCTTTCGCCACATGCTGACGATCTCTCGTCGGGTACTGAGGCGTTCGGCAATTTGATCGTTAGAGAGGCCTTGGTGAGCCAGAAGCACCATCTTGGCGCGGACCACCATAAAATACGGCAACGTATATTTGTTGGCGCGCCGAATGAGTTCCTCGCGCTCATCCCTTGTAAGAGTGATCTTGTAAGGACTTTTACGAGGCACCAGCAAAACACTCCTCAGGAAGAAGCATAGCAGGAAAGCGTTCTCGTGCCTAATTATACGTTATTGTATTTATGAAAGGAAGTACTAAGTGTAAAGTGGCCTCCCACGGTTCGATCTTGCCCCGGCCAGCCGCCAGACGCAACATCAAATCATGTATCCAAGAATTGTTCCCGCAAACTAGGCAAACGAGCTTGCAGCGCGCCTGGCGTTTGCTTTCGTCCATGTTCGGTTCGTATACGTTTATCGTGTTGCGGATGTCTGCGTGGCGCATGACACGGAACGTACCTCAGGCTTTTAGAACAAAAGCCTGCTGAACCATGTTGGGAGAACGGATTCGCCGGCCAGTCCGTAGTTGCAGATCGTATCGACATCTGCATGGGTCGCTGTTTAGGAGTGGCCTGATGTCACACGCAGGGCCATCTGAATGCCTTCCCACAGTGCAAAGCCGCAGACCGACAGAATGGCTAGAATGGCAATCGCCACGACGATTTTCCTTCGTGTGCGGGTTGCAGATTCCTGGGTCTGAAATAGACTCTCAGGATAAAGCGATTGTGTTTTCACTGTCTCCTCCTAATGACCGATCGCGCAGGGGCAAACCCTGCTCGGGGGACAGCAAGGAACGCGGCCGCAGCACCGAACAACGACCAGGATTCGATTCACGCACGGACCGCGTTTCGCAATCACATTCGGCGGAAAGTCAACCGCGTTCAATGCGTTTGGACAACGACCGCGTAAATTATTTGTAAAGTTCATGAAACTCATCAATTCAAGTTGGCGCACCCTGACGACGTTCGTAATCTCCGAAGGGTGGCCGTCCAGCGCAAGGCATGACTGTTCGGTCTGTCCTCCTTGGCCATTTGCTCCACCGTTCTGCTTTGTTGGTTTCGGAACTGACAGGCTTCGTCGCCAAGAAGCGATGAAAACCGCTAGTAGAGAAAACCCAAACCACGGGCTCGCATGGACCCGCAACCGAGCACATGGCGCGGTAGATCAGAACAGAACTCGCTCGATCAAGTGGGATGAGAAGCAAGAAAAATTCCAGCCGAAGGAGATGTGTTTTTTCTTGACTTGTCCCTTTATAGAACTTGCCAAGGTATTCATCTTCGTGTCCGCTGTAGTCGTGATGTGCCAAAAAGGAACGCGCCAGTCTCGTTAAGGCATGTACTTTCAGGTTTTTAGGGTCTTGACCGGATTGTGAGGAGGTTGGGTGTCAGCTAGCTTACTGCCCTGGGCCATTTCCTTTTTCTGTGGCGCTGCGGTTGAAAGTCGACAGAAGCGTTCGAGGGAACCCCGGGCCAACACCGTGGCAGGGTCGTCCGAATCTTGGGACTCTTACGGCGGTAGCTTCTCTGGGGAGTCATTCATGAGTTTACGCCAACTACAGTGGCCATGGTTTGCGATCCTGGCCAGAACCGGCAGAGAAAAGTCGACGACGCTGCTTCTGGAGAACTTGGGCTACCAGTGCTTCTTGCCCGTTAGCAAGTCCAGGAGGCAGTGGTCTGACCGCATAAAGGAGTTGGAGGTGCCGTTGTTCCCTGGTTACCTGTTTTGCAGGATGAATCCGCACAATCGCCTGCCCGTGCTCCAGACTCCGGGTGTTATCCAGATCGTGGGAGTCGGCAAGAGCCCGATTCCAGTAGAGGATGAGGAGATCGCAGCCATCCAGTGCGCAGAGAAAAGCGGTCTATCGGTAATGCCGTGGCCCTACCTGAAAGTCGGCCACATCGCGCGAATTGAGGACGGGCCGCTGTCCGGTTTGACCGGAATTGTCCTAAAGATCAAGTCGGGATTGAAGCTCGTTCTATCGGTTACGCTCCTGCAACGATCTGTCGCCGTCGAAGTCGATCGCCACTGGCTGAGCGTCGATCCGAACGGAGGCCCAAGTGCATTTAAGGATGCCACTGACTCCGCGACTTCTGTTGATCCGGCCCATCTGTCCGGAGCTCAAGTCTTCGCGAACAAGCTGGTTGAGGCGGACTGATGGTGCCGGAAAAACATCTCATGCGAGAGAAGGAGGCACCGGTGCTTCACAAAAATATAGCGCGTGCTAGTTTCCTGGTTTATCTGACAATCATGGGAGCTGTCGCGGGACGGGCGCAGGAGCCGGCCTCCACAATTCCTCCCGTTCCACAAGCCATTACCGCCGGCGGAGGCGGGGACGAGGCTGAACACGGACAAACACCTGTGCTGCAGCACCGCAAGAGCCGTTATCAATTGCATTCATCGGATCTTCTGGAACTGAGTTTTCCTTTCACGCCGGAGTTCAATCAGACTGTGACGGTCCAGCCCGACGGATATATCACCCTTCGCGGCGTGGAAAGCATAAAGGTGGATGGAAAAACGATACCGGAGCTGGTTGATTTGCTGCGGAGCACTTACGCCAAGATTCTGCACGACCCAGTAATCAACGTGGAGCTGAAGGATTTTGAGAAACCATACTTCATTGTGGGCGGTGAGGTGGGGCGCCCCGGAAAATTCGATTTGCGCAGTGATACCAGCGTCGCACAAGCCGTGGCCATTGCCGGCGGCTTGAGGGATTCTGCGAAACATTCACAGGTCTTGCTGTTCCACCGCGTGCCGGACGGCTGGATGCAAGCAAAAAAGGTGAACCTGAAGAAGATGCTCAAGGAAGCCAACCTGGAGGAGGATGCCCAACTGCAAGCGGGCGATTTCCTGTTCGTGCCAAAAAACACCTTTTCGAAGATCGAGCGATTTATTCCCACGTCGTCAGTCGGCATGTTTACGAACCCAGTCCTACACTAGCCCGTTTTTCCGGAGAGTGAGGTTTAACGTCATGATCGAGAGAAACTTCGACGCCACTGCAGCAGAGGACACGCAATCCTTCAATTTACGGGGCTTCCTGGAAATCGGTTTTCGGCAGCGCCGGGTGATCATCAACTCATTCCTGGGGATCTTTTCGGTCGCGGTGCTGTTGGCGTTCCTCCTGCCGAAAAAGTACGAAGCGCAGATGAAAATTCTAGTGAGACACGAGCGTGCAGAGTCGGTGGTGTCGCCAGAACGTGAGTCGCCGGTTCAGTGGCGCACCGAAGTGAGCGAGGAAGAACTGCAATCGGAAGCGGAATTGATCAAGTCGAGAGATTTACTGACAAAGGTAGTTGTCGCTTGCGATCTTCAAAATCTTGGCGTCAGCTCCTACTGGAACAGAGCGGGGGACAAGGACGACCAGAGAGTCTCGCGCGCGGTTGTTGCACTGGAGAAGAACCTTACGGTGCAGCCCATCAAGCTTACGAATTTGATCAGCGTCGCCTACAAATCGAAAGATCCACAGCTTGCAGCCCGCGTGCTGAACTCTCTAGCCAGCCTGTATCTCGAAAAACATCTGGCCATGCACCGTGCCCCGGGCGAATTTGATTTTTTCCATCAGCAGGCTGAGGAATACCGAAAAGCCCTGGCTAATGCAGAGGCCAAATTGACGGATTTCAGCCGCGAACAGGGAGTGGTTAATCCGGCGCTCGAGAAGGAAATCACCGTGCGCAAGCTCACCGAATTCGACGCGGAGGCGAAGTCGGCGCGGGCGTCCATCGCAGGAACGCGGCAGACTATCCGCACGCTCGAGTCGCAGCTAGCCACGCTGCCCAAGCGTCAGACCACCCAAGTGCGGACGTCAGACAATCCGCAACTCATGGAACGCATGAAATCCAAGCTGCTGGAATTGGAGTTGAAGCGCACCGAACTCTTGACGAAATTCGAGCCGACTTACCGCCCCGTGCAGGAAGTTGACGAGCAAATCGCTCAAACGCGCGAAGCCATCGCCACGGCTGAAAAAACGCCGCTGCGAGATGAGATTACGGATCGTGATCCGACCTATGAAGCATTGCGTTCCGAGCTTGCCAAGTCGAAGACGGAACTCGCCGCTGCAGAGGCCCGCGCCGCTGCTACCTCTGCTCTCGTGCGTAATTACCGGACGGAAAGCCAGCAATTGGACCACAAAGAGGTCCTCCAGCAAGACATGCTCCGGGCCGCCAAGGCCGATGAGGAGAATTACATGCTGTACCTCCGCAAACAGGAGGAGGCGCGGATTTCCGACGCGCTTGACCAGCAGCGCTTTTCCAACGTCGTGGTTGCAGAACCCGCCACCGTGCCTTATGCGGCCCAAGGACGATGGCTGCTCGTCCTGCTTTTCGGCGGGCTCATCGCAAGCGTGGCGAGCGTGATGCTGGCTTTGGCGATGGATCGCTGGGATCCATCGTTTCGGACACCGGATGAGGTTGAGTCGTTCTTGGGAACTCCGGTAGTCGCGGCATTTCCGAAGAACGGACGATAAAAGAAATGTTCCTCGATTACTACGGATTGCGTGAGCAACCTTTCGGAGTGACTCCGGACCCGCGCTTTCTTTACTTCTCTCCCGCGCACCGCGAGGCCCTGGCATCGCTCTTCTATGGGGTCGATGCGGGCCGTGGATTTCTCGCTCTCATTGCCGAGCCGGGGATGGGTAAGACCACGCTCCTGTTCCAGCTTCTCGAGCGGTTGAAGGGCTCTGTCCGGAGCGCCTTCTTGTTCCAAACTCAGTGTAATTCCCACGAGCTGGTTCGCTATTTGCTGGAAGCGTTGGGTCTGGACAGCCGCGGTCAAGATATCGTGCAGATGCACGCGCAACTGAACCAATTACTCTATCGCGAGGCGCTGGCGGGTAGGCGCGTCGTAGTTTTCATAGACGAGGCCCAGAATCTTTCCGATTCGGTGCTGGAGACAGTTCGCTTGCTCTCGGACTTTGAGGCAGCGGACAGAAAGCTGCTCCAAATCGTTCTTGCCGGCCAGCCGGATTTGGCACAGCGGTTGATGAGTCCTGGCTTGGCCCAGCTGCGCCAACGCATTTCCGTCATGGCAGGCTTGGAGCGTTTGCCGGCCGCCGAGACCGTTCGCTACGTCAATCACAGGCTCCAGGTTGCCGGATACGACAGCCTCGAGTTGTTTACTCCCGGCGCCCTCGTGTTGATCGCGGAGCGCAGCGAGGGCATCCCCCGCAACATCAACAACATTTGTTTCAATGCCATGTCGCTGGGTCTTGCAATGGGGCGCAAAAAAATCGAGGCCAGAGTAGTGCAGGAGGCTCTGCACGATTTGTCCCTGGAAACTCTCGTCCCACAGTCGAAAATGGCCCCTGCGGCGCCAGCCGTCCGCGACGTAACCCAGATTTACTATTCTTGGATGAAAGACAATCTGTTCGGACGGAGGGCCTATCTAACTGGGGCTCTCGCTGCTCTGTTGGCATGTTTGGCGATCTACGTTGGGACACGCAGCGGCGCCAGCACGACTCATTCTTTCTCACAGGCAATCCATCACGATTCCTCACGGGCTGTAGGAACATCCAGCGCGGAGACTCCGTCCGCGCGCACAATCACCGCTGCATTTTCGGGCGTGCAATCCCCAACGCCCGCACCAACCAAACCTGATGCTGACACCTCTGGATCCTTAGCGTATGTGGTTCAGCCGAGCGACACATTGCGGGACCTATGTCTGTCGATTGTGGGGCGCTACGACGATACGGTCCTGGCAAAGATTCAGGAGCTCAATCCAGATTTGAAGGATCCCGACCGTTTAGAGGTCGGACAAGAAGTTCGCCTTCCTCTGTCTCTCCCGGATTGCAGGGAAATTCGCTGCAAGTGAATATAAATCTCGATATCCGAGATCGGAGCAACTGAACATTCATGAGCAGGAATTTCGAGCTTCTCCAACAAACGGGCAGCGTGCAAGAGCTGTTCCAGACGTCTGGTAATCCGGCGGGCCTTGTGGGCACGGCAGAATGCCAACCGAGTCCTGCATTGGGCGAGAAGCTTGAGCAGAAGGACGTAGGGAACAAGGCCCTGCCTCTTCGTTTACCTGACCTGATCAAAAAAAAGGCCAGAAGTTGGGGGCAGCAAGTACAAAAGCAAACCAATGAGCGCCGGACCGATCTCGAAGCCATTTCCCGCGAGGAAGAAATCAAGCTGGTCCACCGCATCTTCCCGGCGGGAGGGCAGCGTTCACCGCAGATCGTCCTGTTTTCCGCAGTGGAGAGTGATGCGGGGTGTGCTTCGATTTGCGTCCGCACGGCTATGATCCTGGCTGCTCGAGGCGATGGATCCGTCTGCGTGGTTGACGCAAACCTCCGATCGCCCTGCCTGCATCACTATTTCGGCATAGACAACTCCAGAGGACTTGCCGAGGCTGTCCTTGAACCCCTCCCGATACAGGACTTTGCACAGAAGCATGCGGAGGCAAATCTTTGGATCCTGCCGGGCGGTTCCGCCGCCGGACAGCTGAGTTTCCCAGGGGTTTACGACCGCTTGAGTTCAAGGATGACGGAACTGCGCGGCCAATTTAAGTATGTCGTCATCCACTCGTCTCCCCTCGATCTGGATAGTGCTTCGATTCTACTCAGCAGCTGGACGGACGGCGTGGTAATGGTGGTGGAAGCAGACACCACACGGCGCGAGACAGCGCGCCGGATGAAGCAAAACCTTGATGCCGCGAACGTGTGCGTCCTGGGAGTAGTGCTGAACAACCGCACCTTCTCCATACCAGAGGCCCTCTATCGCAGACTTTAGAAAACTATGCCAGTCCAGAGCGCAGGAGGCGCGTGGCCGCGAACGCGCCCGTCGTACGAGCTTCTTGCAATTCACTGCTTAGAATTTTTACCCCCCCGGCGGCCCCCGCCTCCGCTGGGGAAGTCGCGGGGCCATTTCTAGGATTCCAGCAAAGCAACTGCTTTTTCTCTACTTCGCAAATTCATTGGAGATCAAATGGCACAACAACAAACATGGCAATTTCCGAGCCGCATAGCGGTATTGGCAGAAGAGACGGAGAATAATCTCTACTTCGCTTGCAAGCGAGGATTGGACGTCATGCTGGCGTGCCTGTTGCTCATCCTCCTATCACCTTTGCTGCTCCTCATCGCCATCCTGATCAAGCTGGATTCACCAGGTCCGGTCATTTTCAGCCAGGAACGCGTCGGATCTCAACGCCAGTGGCTGGGGAGAACGTCCCTCTGGGTCATTCGGAACTTTCGCATGTTGAAGTTCCGGTCCATGTATCAGAACGCAGACCCCGCCGTGCATGAGGCCTACATCCGGGATTTCGTCGAAGGACGCGCCGAAGAGAGAGACGGAAAATTCAAGTTGACCAACGACCCTCGCGTGACACGGGTCGGGCGCATTCTCCGGAAGTTCAGCCTGGATGAGCTGCTGCAACTGGTGAATGTCTTGAAAGGTGACATGAGCCTGGTCGGGCCCCGTCCCGTTCCGCCTTACGAAGTTGCTGGCTATCGAAGCGGCCACCACAAGCGACTGGCAGCTCTGCCGGGCATCACGGGTGTTTGGCAGGTGAAGGGGCGCTGCCGGGTCACGTTCGAAGAGATGGTTCGCATGGATATTGGATACGTTAGCGACGCGTCCCTGTGGCTCGATCTCAAAATCCTGTTTCTTACCATCCCGGCGGTCATATCAAGGAGAGGTGCCGAATGAACACCACAATCCTTTCACTTGGAGTGAAGGAAGATCCCCCGGGCGCGAAACCCCTGGGTATCGCGGTCGTTGGCTGTGGCTACTGGGGAATGAACTACGTTCGAATCTTCAACGAGATGACGGATGCGCGCGTGGTTGCGGTTTGCGATCAAAGTTCCGACCGCCTGAAGGAAGTGGCGCGGCGATTCCCAGGCCTGTACTTGACCACGCAGCTCAATGATGTGATATCGCAGCCGGGCGTGGATGCTGTCGTGGTTTGCACGGAAGCGACAACGCATTACAACGTCACACGCGACGTCTTGCTGGGTGGGAAACACGTCCTCGTGGAAAAGCCGCTGACCACAACCTCGGCCGATGCCGAGAAGCTCATTGCCCTGGCAGAGTCCAACTCGGCGATTCTGATGGTGGGCCACACGTTTGTTTTCAATGCGGGCGTCCAGAAAGTCAAGGAGTACATCCAGAAGGGCGATGGCCGCGTCTATTATTTGTACGCCCGCAGAACCAACCTGGGCCCCATACGCCACGATGTGAATGCCGTCTGGGACCTGGCTCCGCACGACATCGCCATTTTCAATTACCTTCTCGACAGCTCGCCGGAGTGGGTCAGCGCGGTAAGCGGGAAAGTATTGCGGAACTGTCGCGACGACGTGGGATTCATTTCACTCGGTTATCCGGGAAATATTCTCGCTCACGTTCACGTCAGCTGGGCCGATCCTGACAAAGCGCGGGAGGTCGTGGTGGTCAAGAGTGACAGGCGCATCGTCTTCAATGACCTCAACGGGCTCGAGCAAGTGAGAGTGTTCGAGAAGGGTGTAAGTCTCGTGGAGCAGGAGCCGCTCAACTATGGCGAGTTTCGTTTCCAGATTCGCGATGGCGACATCATCAGCCCTCGCATCGAAGCGGTCGAGCCACTCAAGCACCAATGCCGCCATTTCCTGGAAAGTGTCCGGACGGGGAAGCGCCCGGTTAGCAGCGGAGTCGAGGGACGGGATGTCGTACGGGTTCTCGAAGCCGTGAATCGATCCATTGAGTGCAAAGGACTACAAGTGGAGGTAGAAAGCAAAGGTGATCATGTCTACGCAAATGTCGATGCAAGCAAAGCAGCAAGTACCCTTCGTTGATCTTGGCGCTCAGTACCGCACGATCGCTGCCGAAATCAATGAGGCGACGGCCAGGGTAATCCAAGAAGCGGACTTCATCCTGGGGCGGGAGGTGCGCCTTTTCGAGGAGGAATTTGCAGCTTTCTGCGAAGTTCAATACGCCGTCGGCGTGGATTCCGGCACTTCGGCATTGGAGCTGGCTCTCCGAGCGTACGACATCGGACCCGGCGACGAGGTCATTACCGCCGCTAACACTTTTATCGCCTCGGCTTTGGCCATTTCCCACGCCGGTGCGACACCGGTCCTGGTGGATGTGGATCCACTTACCCATACGATTGACGTGACGGGGATAGAGAGGGCGATCACTTCGCGCACGAAGGCCATCCTACCTGTGCACCTTTACGGGCACCCCGCCCACATGGATCCCATTCGGCAACTCGCCGAGCAACGCGGCTTGATCGTGATCGAAGACGCATGCCAAGCTCACGGCACGCGTTACAAAGGAAGGCGGGCAGGCTCTTTGGGTCATGCGGCGGCCTTTAGCTTTTATCCGGGGAAAAACCTGGGGGCGTACGGCGACGGCGGCATGGTGGTCACCAACGACCGCGACATGGCAAAACGACTGGAGATGTTGCGCAATTACGGACAGCAGGAAAAATATCACCACCAGTTCCGAGGCTTCAACCGCCGGCTCGACACGCTGCACGCAGCCGTGCTGCGAGTTAAGTTGAAATGCCTGGAAAAGTGGAACGCGGCCCGACGCTGGAACGCTAATCTCTATCATAAGTTCCTGGAAGGAAGCGGAGTGGTGACTCCGGTCGAGGCCGGGGGCGCCGAATCGGTGTGGCACCTTTACGTCATCCGCACGGAGCAACGCGACGTTTTAAGAGAGCACCTCGTCAACCGGGGCATCAGCGCAAGCATTCATTACCCGATTCCCATTCATTTGCAGCCGGCCTATCGAGATCTGGGCTACCAGCGAGGAGACTTCCCGGTCACCGAAGCGCATGCGCAGCAGATTCTGTCGCTGCCGATGTACGCGGAGTTAACGCCTGAAATGGTCGAATATGTCGCGAAAAGCATCGTGACTTTCCTGTCCGCAAACCGGAATAGTCAAGCATTGCACGAGCAACTTGACAGGCACGCTAACCCGTCCCAATGAATTCGGCGCGAATTCAATCACCCGGACCAACCAGCCGGCTGTCTTTGGCGTCTGGAAGCGATCTGGCCGCGAGAGCGGGCGGCTCGGCCTTGCTCGAAGGTGAGGCCGGTCGGCTGGGTATCTACCCGCGCCTCCGCACGCTGAGTGCAAACTCTCTCGTGGTTGCGGTCCTCAGCCCTTTCATCGCATTGACAGCCGGCCACGTGCCGAGAATTCTTCTGGCGATCGTCATTCTTGACATACCCTTTCAATTCAGTACTCACCTTTTTTATCGGGAAGTGGACGCCGCGCGTGGAGCTCTCGGAGGATTGAGCATCTCGGCCACAACCATAGCCCTGGCCGGGTTGTATGTATCGTGGTTCATCCGGTCACAGGCCAACAGAAGCTCAGATGCGCGTCCCTCGTTTCACATCAATTTGCCACTTCTGGTGTATCTCGCCATCACCGCAATTTCCGTGGCCGTCGCTCAGGACGTCAGCCTCTCCCTCTTCGAGGTGTTCCTCCTCGTCGAAGCGTGCCTGGTGTATTTCTACGTGGCCAACAATGTTCGAACCCGGCAAGACGTCTTGTTCGTTGTTTCGTTGCTCCTAATTGCCTGCCTGCTGGAAAGCATGGCCATGATTCTTATTAGATTTAATGGCATGCCGTCGACCCTCTGGGGCGCCCCAACCCACGTTCATATCGAGACCGATGCGAAAGAGGGGTTCATGCGCATTGGCGGCACGGTGGGGTCGTCCAATTTCGCGGCAGCCTACCTCAGCATCTCGCTTGCATCAGCGGCCAGCCTGCTATTCACGAACCTTGGACGCGCGCATAAGTGCCTGGCAATGGCGGTTCTTGGGCTGGGAGGAGTAGCCCTGATTTTCACATTTTCGCGAGGGGGATGGTTGGCCTTGGCGCTGGCCGTCACATTGATTTGTTTGCTCGCGTGGAGTCGCCGCGGATTCTCTCTGAAGACGCCGATCGCCGTCCTGTTGATACTGGGGATGCTGTATTTGCCGTTTCAAAGCGTTATTTCTACTCGGCTGTTCGGGGATGACAAGGGGTCCGCAGAATCCCGTATTCCATTAATGAAGCTCGCGTTTCGGATCATCGAAGATAACCCGTTACTCGGAGTGGGTGTCAACAATTTCACCGTAGTAATGGACCGCTACTTGACCCCTGAGTTTCGACACGGCTTCCTCTTTGCCATTCATAACAAATATTTGTTGGTCTTATCCGAGACGGGAATCATCGGGCTGCTGGCCTTCCTTGCATTCTTGCTGGATGCTTTGCGCAAAGGGTGGCAATGCTGGGCACTCCAGGAGCGCCTCCTCTCGCCACTTGCGCTTGGCTTCGCGGCGGGCATAGCCGGTCATATGGTGCACATGAACGTGGACGTTTTCCGTGGCCGTCCGACGCAACAATTGGTCTGGGTGGTTGCTGCTCTCCTGACGGCCATGCACAGGATGTGCGCAGCGCCTCCGGATTCGCCGTTTAACGCCACTTGATGACCGCGCTTCCTGCTCCCGCAGGAGTGGCCACACCTGAGGCAGGGGTTGCGCCAGAAACTGCGGCAATTTTTTTCTCATGGAATGGGTCGGAAACGCCAGTCAATCCACGGGGGTTGGGAATCGAACTCCCGAGCGAAAAAATCGGCCAAAGGAGTACAACCATGTTCCCGCAGAACTATCTCACGTTTCCGTTCTACATTCCGCGTATCTGCTTCCTGTGGACTAACTGGCCGGAATACCTTTTCAATTACCTCCTGCGCAGAAATAGACCTGCAGAATACCGAACGCGGACCGGGTTCCGCCTGATTGATGGGCGGGGAACATTGGCGGGAACCCTTGCCGAAGTGTTTGTTCGGCGCGAGTACGGTTCGCTAGAGCGTTTCCGAACCATCGTGGATATTGGCGCAAACATGGGCAGCTTTGCGGTTTACGCGGCGCAGTCTCGCCCGGACGCAAGAATCTTTTGTTATGAGCCGGAACAGCAGAATTTTGGCCTCTTGAAACAAAACATCGAGATCAACGGATTGGAAGGGCGTGTCTCAGTCTTCCACTGCGCGGTCGCGTCACGCAACGGCCGACGGCAGCTGGCGGTAGGCGAATCCCCCGTGAACTCATTCCACATTTTCTCCGATGACGCCAATCATCAGAT
>Ga0206903_10274_pt2 | contig 14614 bp, 12 predicted proteins | sample Alteio_BWOrgHeat_45_FD_152959 | JGI IMG/M metagenome (GOLD analysis project Ga0206903, IMG submission 152959) | Enriched cells from forest soil in Barre Woods Harvard Forest LTER site, Petersham, Massachusetts, United States -... | ecosystem: Environmental > Terrestrial > Soil > Temperate forest >... | reverse complement strand
ATGATCCATGCGTGGAAAGAAGCCGCCCGCATCACGGGCAAGGCCCAAGTTTTCTATCGTTTCATTTTTACGAGTGGCGGTGCCATGGAACGTGGGTATTCGCTTTATGATTACGAACGTGATCAGAAGGGCAAATTGCTTCGCGATACCCAAGGTGAGCCGATCAAAAAGCTGGGCAGCTACGCCGTTGCCATTCATCGTCTAACCCTATGGTCTCGAGCGGTGATTCGCGATTACCAAGAAAATCAACCGACTTTCATCCAACGCGTTTTTGACCCGTATTACAGTCTCTACGCCGGGAGATGGGCTTGGGATGGACACCCAAAAAAAATGCCTCGCGAAATCCGCGAAGAAGAATATCCCAAGCAAATGGCGGCCTATTTGAGAATGGCAGAGGAACTAAACCTCAGCCATGAAGATCTCCAGGTTTTTTATCACCTCTATTTCGAACTGCTTCATGCCCAAAATGCTAATTTTGCCGCAGATGATCGTGCCCTAGCCAAAGTTCAGAAGTTCGCTATTTACACGGTCAAAGGCGGAGCTGCGATTCTGGGTGGGGGACAGGCCCTTGCGGTGCTTTATCCCAAGCTGGGTTTAGCCGGAGCCGAAGCGATTACCGCGTTTGCTACCGCTGCCGTCGAATTACTGGGCAGCCAAACCGTGGCCCTCCTACGGGAGCGAAACGAAAAGGCCATTCAACCTGGCCAACGTCTTAACTGGGCTACCTATCTCGATCATTCGGTCGAAGCAGCAATGGATTTCTTACCCATCGCCTCGGCAACTCCGGACGTGATCGTAACCGTGGCCGGAGTGGGAAAATTTGTTTTCGTTTCCGGTCCGCAGATGTTGGCGAATCTACGCAATAGTCCCAGCGCCTTCACCTCGCTAAGAAATATCACTTGGAGCGGAGCTGCCGAAGCGGTCTGGCAATCGCCTAGAAAGGCCTGGGCCTGGTACTGGGCACACTGGTGGGAAGCCAGGGGAATGTTGAAACTGGTTCCTTATGAAGTCGCGGAATTTGCCATTCCTGAAATTGCAACTCGGCAATTTTTCATGACCGGCAATGATAAATTCATGCTTTTCGACTCGAACTGGCGTCCCAAGTACGTGAATCGACAATCCCTGATTTCCCTCACCACGGAAGTGATCTATCTGGTTCTGGAACGCCCGGTCTGGTATTTGCGAAATCCAGCCGGACGTTATGTTCTGCAAAACTCACTGGTGCTGTTCAGCGATCTGATTTCGCAGGCCGGGTTCCATGCTTCAGGCCAATCAAAGTTTTCCGGTTCGCGGCTAGCCTTTGAAACAGTATATAACGCGGCGGTGGGCTACTGGCCGGTGGAAGGTCGAGTTCAGGTAAATCATTGGTTGAGCGATTCAGGAGCCAGTGAAGGCCGTCAGAAATTTATCTTTCTCTCGTTGAAAATGTTGGAAATTGGAACCGTGGAGACCACCTTGCACAATGTCTTTCTCAAGTGGGTTACCGATCGAAAAGTTCCAGTGGCGGAAGTCCGGCAATTTCTCTGGCAGCAATTTCATATCGATACTTCGGTCGTCTCGGACCAGGATATGCAAGCTGGGATCACAAAATATCTGGAGCAAAAGCCAGGCCTGGAAATCGACTCCCAGGCCAAAGTCGTAGACGGCACCGCGGTACCGGCCGAAATTGAAGCCGCCGGGAAGTGGTAGTCAAAACGCCTTTAGTATTCTGGTCGGTAATCGGGGCCGACCAATGCTTGAAGTTTTGCCAAGATTCCCTTTTTCTCAGCGGCTAGCGGGTCTCCCGCCCCAAGCGAGTAATAAAAATAATATACTTTCTCCGCCAGGGTTTGGGTGAACTCGTTCATTTCATTTTCATCAACTTGACGGCGCTGGGTGTTTTCCTTTTTGGGAGATGCCACCGAAGGCGGTCTGGATTTCAAATAAGCGAAAAGCTCTTGAGCGGCTTCTGGTTCCTTCCCTTCTGCAACTAAAGCATCCGCTTTAATGAGATGTGCGGCTGCCGGTTTCCACGACTCCAGCCAAGGTTCGGGAGGAATGGTGGCCATCCAAGTTTTTAGCTTCAGCGCATCTTGGCGTGCCAACCCAGTCGTGCTCGCCTTTCCTTTTAAATCGTCGATAAGCACCCGCTGGATAGGGCGAGGGTAGGCTAGGGTCAGGACCTGAAGCTTCAGTTTCGGATTTTCCGGATTTTGCTCAAGCTGTCGCCATAGAAAGTGCCGTACGTCGGTGACCATTCCCGTCTCTTCCATCACCAGAGTCATGAGATCTTGGTTATAGGAAGTTACATCCGGATGTTCTTCTCGGCAGATCCGACAAGCGGCTTGCACCGCGTTTTCTCCTAAATACGGTGCTTTGAAACAACAGGCGGCGCAACCAAAAGCCGCTTCAGCACCAGACCCATGGTCGTATCCCAGGTTATGGAAGATCTCATGGAAGATGGTATTTTTGATTAGCCTTTGATCGTCAGTATGGAGCGTTTTTAGAACAAACTTCCCCGTCTTCGAATCGGGCATGGGGGCTGGAATAGCGCTGCGCCCCAGCTTTTCTCGGGCCAACGTGGAGGTCTCTTCACGCTGCTTCACGATCCTAGATAAATTCAGTCGAATTCTCGGGTGATCATCCATCCCCGGCATCGTCGCGTCACCCAACGCAAAATGCTCCGGGGGCAGGCAGCCAAACTTTGGCGGATTATCCGTGTCGGCAAGCCAAGCCGCAATTTCCAAAATATGCTTGCTGCCGCCGGCAGACTTAGGTGTCGCTAAGCAACGTAGGCCCTGCCTTAGAGTTTCCTTGATGAACTCACCTATCTCATCCGGTGAAAATTTCCCGGCACAGCTAGAGTGAATCTTCACTCCGAAAGGGGTAGAAACGAACCCCGAAATTTCCACCGAAGGCCATTTCCCCTTGGATAGCACTGGCTTTAACGAAGGCATGCTTTCCAGTTCGGAGAGGCTACCGCCGATCAGCACTGGTCGCTGGTTTTGCGTTTCATGATCGGGATCTGCCATCTCCAGCGGACGGGGAATTCGGAATTTTTCAACCCGACTGAAACTTCCATCGGGCTTTAGCCCTTGACTCAACGTCACCAACAAGCCGTCTTGGATGGGGCTTCGTTCTTCCTGCTGATTCACCCTTCCTCGAAAATCGCTGTCCCATTGATGGATCCAATTCGCTCCCGGTTGTGCGGGAAAATAAATCACGTCGTCGATTTTACCGTCGAAGTTGCGATCTAGCCAGCGAGTCAAAAGCTTACCGCTCGGTGTCGACTCTTCGAAATAATCGGGCTTACCGTCACCGTTCAAATCAAAGTAGCGCATGACGTACTTGCCCTCCGCCCCCCGATGTTGGTGAGGAGGTGGAGAAGCAACGGAAAAGGGTGATGCGGGGTGATCGATCAAGAACTGGGCCACCGCAGGGAAAAGGTTTCCCGCCTGAGCTAAACCCATGGTTAGAACCCAGACGGAAACCCCAAAAAGAGAAAGTGTCATTCTCCCATTTTATCAGAGAGCCGCGCCTAACGCGTCATCTCAAGCACGAGCTGCCGTCATCGCCTGCGGAAGACGACGCTGCCCGTTTCGCTTCAAGCGATCTTCGTTCAGGCCACGCCAGAAGGCTAAAACGCCGTTGAGCATTTCCTTAGCCCCGTTGATGAATTTGTTTTCATCCCATTCGTTGGTGAAGTATTCGGTCTGCAACTCCGACCAAGTGTGAGCGGCATGCTGGTCTTCGACTTTGTCGTGCCAGGTAAAGAACGCTAAGGGAAGTTTAGGGCATTCTCGAGCTTTGAAAATCTCAAAACCGGCGATCAGTTCTTTCCAGAAACCAGCATTAGCCCAGTTTTCCACCGCAAAACTGGCTCCCATCGCGATATGAGGGTCTTCCGAGCCATAGAGTCGACTAAGCTCATCACAGAAAAACACCGTTGACGGGGTTCCGTTTCGCCGTTTACCCACGTCGTTAAATCCCAGCCCAAAGAACGAAACCATACGCAGGAGCCATTCAAAATGGGCTGCGGCAAAGCGAAATGTTCCGCCTTCAATCGTTCCTTCCGTTCCGACCAATCCGCCTTCCGAATCTCTATCATCGACCGAGGTGGGCTTGACCACTTTGCGATTAAATACGACTCCCAGCTCGTTCATCAGAATCTCTTTAGAGATATGCTGAGCTTCTAAATTAGGCGCGTTGATCACCTTTTTTAATTGGGCCTCAATAAAGAGATTAGAGAACACCGAGAACTGCACCAGAAAATGTTTCACATCTTCCTGATCAAATTCGGCGTCTTTAAACCAACGAGTAAATTGATTATTCACGATCACTTCGTGAGGAAGAAGCTCCCGTTCGATTCGGTCGAGCAGGCGAAAATAACTTTCCACCTTAGATTTGGGAATCTCTCCGCTCTTTACCCGGGCTTCGGTTTCTTCGGTTAAACTGCGATCTACTTTACTTGCCATGAATATCCTCCCCTTTAAGCTTGGGATTGAAATTACTTTTCAAACCTTTCCATGTTTCTAAATAGCCTGACTGCCACTGCGGAGCAGAGACAGCCAACGGTGTCGGATGGAATACCGACGAACTTTCGAACATAAATGCCAAAGTCTGTTTCAGTTGATGCGGCTTTTCATCGGAACTCACCGCCTTTTCGTAACTCTCCAGATCCGGACCATGCGCGCTCATGCAATTATGCAAACTGCCGCCCCCAGGGGAAAAGCCTGCGCCCTTTGCATCGTAAGCCCCGTGGATCAGTCCCATATATTCACTCATGCAATTGCGGTGAAAATAGGGGGGGCGAAACGTGTGCTCCGCCACCATCCAGCGGGGTGGAAAAATTACAAAATCAAGATTCGCAATACCTGGAACTTCGGAAGGGGAGGTGAGCACGGTAAAGATCGAAGGATCCGGATGATCAAAACTCACGGTGTTAATCGTATTAAACAAACTCAAATCATATTTATAAGGCACATAATTGCCATGCCAGGCGACCACGTCAAAGGGCGAGTATTCCTGACGGCACTCCCAAAGCTCACCTTGAAATTTAGCGATCACGCGAAAGTTACCTCTGCGATCCTCAAAGGCCGGCTCCGGCACCAAGAAGTCTCGAGCATTCGCAAGTCCATTGGCTCCAATCGGGCCCAAGGAAGGCAGGCGAAACGCCTGGCCGTAATTTTCACAGAGATAGCCTCGGGCTTTTCCTTCCAGAGGCGAAACTTGAAATCTCATGCCCCGTGGAATCACCGCAATCTCTCCGGGAGAAACCGCTAAATTTCCCAGCTCAGTACGTATTCCCAATTTCCCCGTTTGGGGGACGAAAAGAAAATCGCCGTCGGCATTGTATAAAGCCGCATCTTCCATGGAACGATTCAGCGAATACAGATGAATTCCTGCGCCCCGATGTGCCGCTAAATCCCCCCCTACCGCGAGGGAAAATAAGCCTTGGATAAAGTCGGTGGGCACGTCTGGAATCGGAAAGGGATCCCAACGCATCTGTGTCGGCGAGGGACGGGAATCTTGGAGCGGAGCAGTTCGTAACTGCTCTTGCTTTAGCGGATGAAAAGCGCCGTGACCGACGGAAGGGTGAATTCGGTAGACCCAAGTCCGCAAATTTTCGCTTCGAGGAGCCGTAAAGGATGTCCCACTGAGTTGCTCGGCATATAAGCCGTAAGCGACCTTTAGGGGAGAATTCTGTCCCTGAGGCAAAGCCCCGGGTAAGGCTTCCACCGCGAAATGGTTCCCAAATCCTCTCTGGTATTTAAAGACAAAATCCATAGACAAACTTCCAACGCTGGCCGAGCCCTTTTTCCTCGTCTCTTGCGGCTCTGGCCTTCCATCCCTCAGGACGTTTTTATTTTCAACACAGGCTGAGAAATTGTCATCTCTTATCCCGCAACCTTGCAAAGGGCAAACGCGGTTTCCAGAAGCCCTGAGACATATTTTCCCTTTCCCAAACTCCCTTGATGACGCATTGCGTTATGACCGATTATCTTGAGATTCCCTTCGTAGCCCGAGCCTCGGTAAGCAAGAGGATTGTCTTCGGTTTTTTTTCGTCGGGAGTAGAGTTGACATCTTGCGCTCAAAACCAGTTCACTGGAAAGTGATGGCCACGTTACTTCCCCCGGATATTTCAACTCAGGGTCCAGCCATCGATCATCTTCTGCTCGTTTTGCATTTATTTATGGGCACGATTTTCTTGGGGTGGGGAGGTTACTTCCTCTATTGCCTCTTCCGATTCCGCGCAAAAAGCCAGGGCCCGGTCGAGCGCTCGGTGAAACCTTTTTCCCTGCCCAAATATTTAGAGTTGGTAATCTTTGGTTTTGAACTTTTCCTCTTGGTTTTTCTTGCCGGACCGCTCTGGGCGAAAATCCGTCAGGATTTTCCGTCGGAGAAGACAGCGATCGTCATCCACCTCATTGCGGAACAATATGCTTGGAACGTCCAATACCCCGGCCCGGACGGCCTCTTTGGTCCGATTTCGCCCGCCAAAATTACTCCGCTAAATCCTTTGGGCCTCGACCGCGACGCTTTAGGAGCTGGCGATGATCTGGTGTCGGTAAATGAAATGCACATTCCAGTCCATCGCCCCGTGGTGGTTTATCTCTCTTCTAAAGATGTGATTCACAGTTTTTTTCTACCGGTAATGCGAGTGAAGCAGGACATCATCCCCGGAATCGGGGCCCGGGTTTGGTTCGAAGCCACCCAAACCGGAAGCTATGAAATCGCCTGCGCCCAACTCTGCGGCAATGGCCACTTTAGAATGCGCGGGCGATTTATCGTCGATACCGAAGCAGATTTTTCTGCTTGGTTAAAAAGCAAGGAACCAAAACGAAATGTGGAATAAACGCTGGCAGCTTTGCTTTTCTACCGACTCTAAAATCATAGGGATCCAATACGGGATCACCTCCATGAGTTTTCTGCTCTTGGGATTTATGCTCATGCTTCTGATGCGCTGGCAGCTGGCTTTTCCTGGTCACCCGCTTCCCCTGCTAGGTAAGCTCTTCAGCGATTCACTGATGCCCGGGGGAATCATGATCCCAGACTTTTACAACATGCTGGGCGCGATGCATGGCACGATTATGATCTTTCTCGGCGTAGTCCCGATGGGGGTGGGAGCCTTTGGCAACTATCTGGTACCGCTGATGGTAGGAAGTCCCGTAGCCGCCTTTCCTCGTCTGAATCGTTTTGGATTTTGGCTCTATTTCCTCGGCGGGTTGGTTTGGCTTTTTAGTTTCCTACTTCCCGGGGGGGCCGCTTCCGCCGGATGGACTTCTTATCCTCCACTTTCCATTCTGGCCAGCCCGGGACAAACCTGGTGGTTAGTGGGACTCTTATGCATCGCGATCTCTTCGCAAATCGGAGCGATTAATCTATTAACTACCGCCCTACAAAGTGCTTTGCCTGGAATGAGTTTTAGCCGCTGGCCGATCACCGTCTGGGCCCAATCGGTGGCAGCGTTTCTACTTCTGCTCGCATTCCCACCGCTAGAAATCGCGGCCTTGCTCCAACTCATGGACCGGCTTTCCGGAAGCAGTTTTTTTCTTCCCTCCGGTCTTATCATCAGTGGTACCCCTCTGACCGTAGCGGGAGGCGGCAATCCCCTACTCTGGCAGCACCTTTTCTGGTTTCTGGCTCATCCCGAAGTTTACGTTCTGATCCTTCCTGCGATTGGGATCGTGGCGGAAATTCTGGTCAGTGGCACCCGAAAACCACTCTATGGTTATCCCACGATAGTCCGGTCGCTGCTCTTTTTGGGAGCACTTTCATTTCTGGTCTGGGCTCATCATATGTTTCTCACGGATATGGGGGTGAAGCTCTCCGGCTTTTTCCAAGCCACGACGATGATTGTTTCCATCCCATCGGTGATCGTACTTACCAGTTTTTTACTCACCCTTTGGGGCGCGTCTATCCGGTTCACGGTTCCGATGCTGTTTGCCTTAGCGTTTCTTCCCATGTTTGGTTTGGGAGGTCTTACCGGAATTCCTTTGGGACTCGCAGCGTCGGACATTCCACTGCACGATACCTATTATGTGATTGGCCACTTTCACTACATCGTGGCACCAGGGACCTTATTCGCCCTGATGGGAGGACTTTACTATTGGTATCCTCGTATCACCGGCCGGATGATGAATGAGGCATGGGGAAAGATCCATTTTTGGCTCTCTTTCACGTCGATAAACTTTGTTTTTTTTCCGATGCTGCTCTTGGGATTAGCCGGCGTCTCCCGCAGGCTCTACGACCAAACGATTTATGCCCATGGTCGGGCCGTTCAGCCCCTGAATTTGGTGATCTCGATGGCAGCCTGGACATTAGCGGTCGCTCAACTTCCCTTTCTTTTCAATTTACTCACCAGCTGGAAATGGGGAAAACCAGCGCCCTCAAAAAATCCCTGGGGAAGCCCGACGCTGGATTGGGCGGAAATGCTGCCCCCACGAATCGTCCGGGGAGCTTATGAGGAGGAAAACCTGAACGAAGTGACCACTCCGCGAAACTGAACGCGGCATCCGAATTTTCCGGATGCCGCTTGTACATTGAAGTTATTTGGTCTTTGTATCCGTCGAAGAATCAGGATCTTGCCCAAACACACCAAAGTTCCCCTGAACTTTGCCGTATTCAAACGGAAGGGTTAAGAAGATTTTTTTATCGTTGGTGCGGAAAAAAAATACGTACCTCTGACGATTGACGTTGGGAAAATAATGATCCACAAAGTCAACCGTCGCGTCCTGCTTGTTGCCATTGATTGCCATCGTCGCCTTATAGGCAAAAACACTGATCGAATCCCTGGGATCCACGATTGCAGAGACAATCACCGTCTGTTCATCATTCCAACAAATGACTTTAATTTTAGTGGCCGGAAGATTCCATTTTTTATGTTTCACCGGATCGATGGTGACTGCCAACGCTTTACTTAGCTCTAAATCGGAATCCCCAAACACGCAGGAAAGGGCTGCGGTGTGCATCGCTGGTTGGATTTCAACCTTTTTTTCTGCCGAATCGGCTGCCCAGATTGAACCGGATAAGGCTAGGCTAACTAAAATCATCAGGTATTTGCTCATTGAATCCTCCGTAACCGGCCGCCTCTGGCTTTAGAGCGGGGCAGACCGATGCCAATTTAAAGAAGAGCTCACTAACATAGTTTCAAGGTGGGTTGGAAGTCCCAATTGAGCAAGGATCTGGCGGGGGAGTTCCCCTCGTTCCCGCACGGGGAACGGGGGATCACCAAAACAAATAAGCTCAAAGCGTCGATTTCACTCGGTGATAGCTCAAACTCCAAGCTGCAGCTTTACCAGCTTGAGTCCCTTCGATGGTAACCTTTAGCCCATCCGCCGATGTTGCCTCATAGATAATCTGCGAGGGAAACGCGTGCTTTGGATTTTCAAAAACCACTCGCGACGGTGAAATTTCTTTTAAGGTAAAGTTAACTCCGGCCACCCCATTGGGCATGGGCATCTCGATCAGGGTACCTTTTTGCTCAATAATTCGAGTGAATTCGAAGAAGGTGGTCATTCCACCATTCACGATCTGACTAGTGCCAAGAATCATTCCGCCTTGAGGCTCAGTGAAAGTCATCTCACTGACCTGGCCATCCGTATTCACCCACTGACCGCTTAACCAGGCCAGATCTTCTACGTGATTCGCTCCCACCGCGAAATGGGAAGTGCTGAAAATCAGCGTGAATAAACCTAATACCGTGCTAAGTCTCTGCATTGCTATTGCCCCCTCATTGGTTTGTGCTGGGCACTATCACCAACCGGTCCCTACCTGGCAATACCTATCTAAATTTTGTCGCGGGAAACGCGACAAAATTTAGATAGAAGTGTTAGGTTAATCAGACAAAACCTTTCGAGGAGTGCTCATCATGTCAAACGTTTCTCCCTATAGCGACCGGCCCCATCCCGTCACCGGGATGAGCACGGGCCGCCTTGCCATTTGTTTATTCCTCGGCTCTGAAGTGATGCTCTTCGGAGCTCTGGTTTCCACCTATCTCATGCTCCGCCTAGGCGCCCCCGGATACTGGCCCTATCGTGTGCTGAGCATTCCCATCGGAAGTTGGAATACCGGGTTACTCCTCAGTTCCAGTTTTTTCATGTTCAAGGCCGTTGGCGCGCTGAAAAATCAAAGTCTTGCCAGTTATCGAAAATATCTAGGATGGGCGACAGGTTTAGGAGGAATCTTTCTCGGGGTCAAAGCTGGAGAATGGCTTCTCACCGCGACGGCTCATCTTACGCCCGCGGTAAATAATTTCTATGCTTTATACTATCTGATGACCGGTGTCTTTGCCTTGCACTTGATTGCGGCAGTCGCGACCAATGCTTATTTCCTGGTCACCTCACCTGCACTTTGGGAAAATCGTCCGGCACTTTTGACCGAGCGAGCAGAAAACACCGGTCTATTCTGGCATTTTCTTACTCTGGTTTGGTTGGTTTTGTTTGCCCTGCTTTATCTCTACTAGGACTTTTAGCTTGGGTTATTTTTCTCGTTGTCTCAGCGTCGGCTATCTCTCGTTTTGGATTTCTGTGCCTGGGTTAGCCTGTGCTGTATGCATGGGGGGATCCAAGCTCAACGTTAAATAAAAGCGCCGCGATCGCCATGCTTTTCTTACTGGGTGTGATTCTCTTATGCCTTCTCGCTTGCGGAAGGCTAATTTTCCTTTGGCGGAAACGGGAAAAGGAAATGCTTCAATCCTGAAGCTGCGGAAGATCCATGCTAATCAGAGTGCGGTAGGGACGAGAGCCAAAGTAAGGCGCAACATAGAGTTTCGTTCCGTCGTCGGTGAGCCAGATGTTCTGCTCCGTGAGGCCGCTGAAACCCACGCTAGTTTTAAACCAGAGCCGGGTTGCTCTGGCGAGGAAAATCAGATGCATCCCTTTTTGATTATCCTGGGTAGCTAAGACGGGCTGCTTGGGATTCGGTAACATTGGCGTTTGCGAAGTTCCCAGATCAAAATATTTAATTCCTTCTGGCGTCTGCCAGAGAAGATTGAGTGACGGATGATCAATGCTCATCGCGACCGATCGCAGGGAATCAAACCAGAAAACTCTTTTCACCAAGCCCGGCAACTCATTTCGATAGATATACCACGGGCTCAGCTCACATTTCTCTAGGTCATAATGCCTAACCCATAAGGTATAACTTTCGCTCCCCTGAATTTCTACTTTCTGGGTTTTATGAATATAGACATCCGGATAGGTAGAGCCCTCCGCGACTTTCAACTCAGTGTCCACAGAGCCTCCGGTGGTTACGGAGAAAGGAGAACATTTAGATTTGGCTAGAGAGTCGCCTGGCTCATATTGGTAAATCTGAAACTCCGCACCCGAAACACTTTTATCCTGACCGATGCTATAAAGGGTATTTCCATGCCAGAAAAGATGATGCATGGGGGTGGCTTGTTTTTTCATGATCCACTGCCAATAGCGGTGGAAGGCGTCGAAAAACCGCCCGATTCCAGTAGCAAGTAGCACTCGCTCATTGGGATCCACCACTCGAGAAATCGGCTGAGTCATGCTGGAGTAGGCCCGCACACTGCCGTTATCCAGATCCATTGCATTCAACGAATTGTGGTCATCTCTATAAATAAGTTGATGGCTATGCTCCCAGAGAATGAAATCCCGTACCCCGCAATAGATCGGAAGGGATTGCAAAATGGGGGTAATCGTCATGTCCAGGGTAGGATGCGGGCCGTCACCTGGTCCGCGCAGAGGCTGAGACCAAAGTGAAGTTGCCCAGCAAGAAGCCAGAAAAAACCCTAACCCTAGAATCAAATTCGGTTTCACAGCTCCTCTCCTATCTGCTCAAGATTTGGTACTAGGCGATAGCCGCTCGCCTCAATTTCGATAGCCTCTGCTGGCACGCCGAGATCTCTAAGGCGTTTTCTCAAAGAATGAATATGGTAGTAAATAAGCTTGTCGTCTTGCTCAGCCACATAACCCCGCTGGTAGATTGCTTTCACCATATGGGTCTTATCCACATGCTTCTTCTTCGACATCAGCAAAAGGAGTTTTTCTAAAGGACTATCTCGCTTGAGCACCAAACTACGATTAGCGTAGGTGATAAGACTGTGATCCAGACGAGCTTCAAAATAAATCGTGCCCAGAGTCGCGTTCTGATTCAGCAGTTGCTCCAAGCCGGCCAATAAATTGAGCGTCAGCTTGAAAGGCCGGCCCTCAAACAATGATCGAATCTCTTTTAACATGGTCTCTGCTTGATTTTTTTCTCCACGCTTAAGATGGAGATAGGCGAGTTGCAAGCAGGTGGTCGTATAGTTGTACCAACTGGTTTGAGGGTTTAGCTTTTGCAATAAAACTTGGTAGGCTGCCTCGGCTTCTTCGAAGCGCTTCTCTTCGCGAAGAATTTTTGCTTTCCAAATCTCCACCATCACTCTAAGGTCCGCGTCCTCCGGCGGCTGGATCGAGTCAATAATCATGCGCAATGTAGACACGTCTGCTTTGGTGGTTTCGTAATAGTGAGCCAACATCATTTTCGCTTTAGCGTGAAACCCCTTGGCCTCGGGGTCTCTGACGATGCGCTCAAATATCCCTCGCGCAGTTTCCAATCGCGGCTCAGAGATGAAACAAAAGATCATTCCAAGGGGGTAGCCAATTTCCGGTCGCTTAGAAATTTCGTAGTGTCGCTCAAGTTCCTTCATATAGAATTTGAGTTCAAATTCCTTACCCAATTCTAATAAGACTCGAACAAAGATTCCGATGTATTCCGCATGTTCTTTTTCGGGTTGGAACGGAAGCCGGTCGAAGTATCGCCGGAGGATATGATAGGATTCGAGCAGCCGCCAAGAACGGAAATGTACCTTGGCCTCCTCCAATTGATTATGAAGCTTCGAATCCATTATTTATTTGTGGGCGATAGAATTAGAAAAAGCGGTAACTCTAAAATATCACATGTTCGATGCCAAGAGGTGACTGGGGCTGGTTTGCCACCATCCAACGTCACCATTTGTTAACGATCGAACTTAGTGGGCGCTGCTAGACAGAACTGATACAATAGAGGACGATGCAGCCTCTTCCCTCCATTTCCGTCGTCATTCCTGCTCTGAACGAAGAAAAAAACCTGGAATTGGCGGTCGCTAGCGTCAAGTCGGTGGTGCCACTTTATTTCTCGCAATGGGAAATTCTGATTTACGACGATGGCAGTCGGGATCGCACTGGAGCAATAGCCGAGAGAATGGCCCTATTCGACGAGAACATTCGGGTGTTTCATCATTCGACTCCCCGAAACCTGGGTGGATGCTATCGCGAAGCAATTCGAGAGGCCGCTTTCGAACATTTGATTCTGGTTCCCGGCGACAACGAGTGTGATCCCAAAGGATTAGCGCGAGTTTTTGCCGCAGCAAATCAAGCCGATATCATCGTGCCTTTTGTCCTTAATCCTGAGGTCAGGCCCTGGATTCGTCGTCTATTATCCCGGATATTCAGCGCTGCGGTGCGAAGACTTTCCGGTTGTCCCATTCGCTATTTCAATGGAACGGTCTTGCATCAAACTGCCCTACTTCGTTCCCTAGCGCTCAGAAATGATGGATTTGGTTATCAGGCGGAAATTCTGGTCAAGCTGCTACGTCGCGGATGTTCCTATCAGGAAGTCGGGGTTGAAATCACTCAACGGCTCAGCGGATCCTCCAAGGCTTTCGGTGTGAAAAATATCCTTCAAATTCTTCGTTTCCTTCGCGGACTGACCTTTGACTCAACGCACTAGTTGCCGATTGGGCGAGGTTACGCGGAAATATTTCTATTCCTCAGCCAAATATTCAATGAGATCAGTAGCACGTTCTCGAAGCTGCCCGTGCCATGCATTGAGCACGCGCTGGGCCGGGTTGACGCCATCTCGAAGATTATTTTCCACTGGAACCAGGAGAGATTCTTCGCCAAATCCCCGTCGCTTTAGCTCGTCTCGACTGGCCGCAACCAATTCGCTGGCCAGAGTGGCTAGCGTAGACTTACCAAACTTCGTCTTCAAACCGTGAACCGCAGCGGCCTGATGTAACTCTCTTCTTTGTTGCGCATTCATTTCCACTAAATGACGTTTCACTAATTCCCGGCCCGTTTGGCTGTACAGTAACCCGGTCCAGAAGGCTGCGGCCGCATAACGATCCGCTGGCCGCAAACCGTCGATAGAGCGAACTTCCACGTAACCGGGCTTCAACCGGGTTTCGAGAAAAAGCTCTCGGATGCTATTAATCTTATTGGTCTCGTCTATGACTACCCCGGGTAGTGTATCCTTACTAATGCCTTCGAGTGAAGCGCCATGGGCCGCGACATAATGGCCGCCCTTGTCTTGGGCAAACATCAGGGGGCGATGCCAAGCGATTTCTGCATAGCGGGAAAAATTGAAGTCCGCAGCAAAGGCTTCTTCGAAAAGCCCGGTGCGATCCGCATCAGTATCCTGCCAGATGATATTGCGATAAGAGAGATAACCCGACTCGCGTCCATTCACTAAAGGAGAGTTTCCAAATAAGGCGTAGGAAACTGGAGTTGCCGCTAAGGCAACGCGCAACATTTCGATGCCTTCTGCCTCACTAGAGTAATCAAGATTCACCTGCACCGAACTGGTCAAACGCATCATACTGGTGCCCAGTTTACCGGCCTTGGCGAGATACTCCGTCATGATATGG
>Ga0206903_10201_pt2 | contig 14648 bp, 16 predicted proteins | sample Alteio_BWOrgHeat_45_FD_152959 | JGI IMG/M metagenome (GOLD analysis project Ga0206903, IMG submission 152959) | Enriched cells from forest soil in Barre Woods Harvard Forest LTER site, Petersham, Massachusetts, United States -... | ecosystem: Environmental > Terrestrial > Soil > Temperate forest >... | reverse complement strand
ATTCCACTACACTTGTTCATTCAACAATAAAAAAACTAAAAACATCCGGGATGAAAGTAGATGATATTCTGGACATTTTAAAATATAAACAATCTCACATTGAAGTTTTTACCGCGCACCCAACCTATAACGGCTCGCCTGAATATACCGATAAAATTCTTCGGTTCTTTGCGGCACTGGAGGCAGACCCACAAAATTTTGATATAAAATTGGTAAGTGAAATTTTAAAAACCCCATCCGTGCGCAAGGAAGATATGTCTGTGCGCGAGGAGTCGGAATTTATCATCAAGCACCTGAAAGTGGCTGAAAAAGCCAATTTAAAACTCCATCAAGATTTTGATTTAGCGCTGAAAGAAATATTCCAAGATGAATATTCCGCCGAAAAGCAAACCGCGCTTAATCTTGGTATACGCTTCAAAGCCTGGGGAATTGGCGGCGCTGACAAGGACGGCAATAAAAACGCCGTAGAGTCTGACCTGGATGAGGGGTTAGAGCTTTTAAAGAACCTAAACGAAACCAGCCCCGGCCTTGCCTCAACCGAACTTGAATTCCGTGACACGGCTGAAAATAACATCCCGATATTAAAAAATATAATACCGGAAAACGTGATATTCGCCCACATTCCGCGCGAGTTCGTTTTTCACGAAAGGGTTAAGAACTACGAGGATCTCGCAGACCTGAAGAACATCAACCTTGATAATTTTCGCAAGGAGATCGGCTCGGTTCTGGCGCGGGTACATAATGATAATGAAAAGGCGCATAGTATTTTCAACGACTATGAAGATGTAACAAGATTCATGGAACTGCCGGAAAAAGAATTCACAAGCCGCCAGAAAGATTTCTCGCTCAAAGACCAGAAAATATATAGCGAACTGCAAAAACAACTGACCGGGCAAGTGCGCGAAAAGCTTATCTCCGGCCTGCTCAACCTTGAAAAATATCCGGCACATGATATCCAGAACTGGTGCCAAACTTCCTTCGCCGCACTTGAGAAAAAAATGGAAGCCGACCCGCAACTGAAAGCTGAAGTAACCGGCAAAGGCTACAAGAACGCCGATTACTCTTATTTTTACCACGCGGTAAAAAGGGAAGGCTACATCAAAAACTCCACACTCTGCACCTCACACGTTTGCGCAGAAGCCTCGCAAACCATAGAATATAAGGAACAATTGCTTTTCCAGCGCGCGGTGGATAATGAAAGCAAAAGGATAATCCTGCTTTTCGAGGAGCCGGAGGTTCTCAAAAAAAAGAATCTGACCCGCACTATAAATTCAATGATACACGACCCGGTCATCTTCACCCACATAGTTGATTCTAGCATCCTACAGGCCAAGATCCGCTGGAACCTTGAATTACCTAACAAGATATTAAAAATTCTTCGCGCGCTGAAACCGAATTTTGAAACACAAAAATATCACCTTAAACTGCAAAAACTGAATGACGATATTCAAAAACTCACTGATGGAAAACTAGGTTTAAAAGATATTTTCTGCATGCAGATAATGCTCGCCCATAGCGACAACACCCGCCGGGGCGGCATGCTTGGAGCACGCGCACTTATTTATGATGCGCACACCATCTTCCGCAACATCTTAAAAACCACCGGCATCACACCACGTTTCTACGAAGGGTCGTCGCTCACAGATTCACTACGCGGTGGTTTTCTGCCGCTCACAAACCATGCCAATCTTTATGAGACCCATGATTACCTTAAATCTACCATCCAGGGTATTGATATTGCGGTGACCTATAACAGCGCACAAACCGGCGCTGACCATCTGGCAAAGATTCTGTGTAATTCGCTGGATGTGCTTAGCGTAAAATTCGAGTTCGTAAAAAACAAAGCCGCAAAATCCACTTCACAACCAAGGAAAATCGGCAGGCTACTGGAACGCGACCTGAAACTGGTCAAAACACTGGGCAACAGCATAGATTATTATATTGAGGAATATTTTTTGAATAATTCGCTGGGCTACACTATCGCGCAGATCTACGAAAAGCAAAATGACAGCCACGCAAACAAGGCCTCGCGCAAGGGCCGAAAGCTAGAGGCTGACAGCCCATACTTTCAGCATCCGCAGGCAGACCGCACCATAATATATAGCGAACGCGGCCAGCAGATGGGCGATAATTTCGGCTATGTCGGCGGCGCGGCACTGGGGCCCGTTATAGCAGAAGCAATATACACCATAAAAAATATAGATAAATTCACCAAAAAATATTTCCGCAATTCTGAAAAAGCCGAGCGCAATACACTGGCGATAAAAAATTATTTTGAGAAAATGAGCGACACTGAAATACTGCGCGAGATATTCACGATATGCCCCGAGATGGCTGAAATTAAAGAGCGCATGGCATTCTCCCTAGCCAGCACCGACCTTGAGATAGTATGGAAAAAAGCGCTGGAACTTGGCGGGATCAAAAATAAAAATGGCGATGTGGTTGAAACGATCTCCAACCGCCCAACCCACCAGCAATTGGAAAAACTGGCAGCGACAAAAGATAAAAAGCCTATCTCGGTAGCGGGAATACTGGCATTCAAAGAGCTTGAATTCAGGACACTTGCAGGCATTATTTTCACCAGCTTCACCGCTCAGGAATTGAACATCAGCGAAATGACCACTAAAGAATTACGGGAAAAAATAATAGGATTGTTATCACCAGAATCTCGAAAAATAATTTCTGTTAACGATTCAGCCAACATTCTGATGCAGGAATTAAAATACGCCGCAAACCAAGGCCTGGCTTGCGATGAAACCTACACGCTGAAAGATGTGATGCATTTTTTCAAGGATATTTGTTTATTTCAGCATTAGCCACCTCACACTCTTGGCTCCCCTGCGAAGGCAGGGGCCCAGTTATCAACAAAAGCGACGAATGTAATTGGAGCCACTGGACCCATGCCTTCGCAGGGGAGTCAGTAAGGGATCAATTTGGTAAGAAGAATTAAGCGCTGAAATCCGGGTGGTCTAGTTTTTTGTGGGATTGAGTGAATATCTCGAAGCCATCATCGGTAACAGCAAGTGAGTGCTCGAACTGGGCGGAGAGGGATTTATCACGAGTAGTAACTGTCCAGCCATCAGACTTGCTCAGGATGGTATCTGCCTTGCCAACATTTATCATAGGCTCGATAGTGAAGAACATTCCCGGTTCAAGGATGATGTTCTTATTATGCGCTTCGCGGTAATGCACCACATTAGGAGCGGTGTGGAATACGCGGCCAAGCCCATGCCCGCAATAATCGCGCACCACGGAATAACCCTGTTTTTCAGCATAGGTTTGGATGGCATTGCCAATATCCCACAGGCTGGCACCAGGTTTCACCTGCTCAATACCGAGCATGGTAGCCTCATAAGTAACGCGCACAAGGCGCTGCGCTTTGATAGAAATTTTATCACCAACATAGAACATCCGGCTCGTATCACCATGCCAGCCATCAACAATAGTGGTAACGTCTATATTCAGAACATCGCCTTCACGCAGGATTTTTTCATCAGGAATCCCGTGGCACACCACATGGTTCACACTTGTGCACACAGATTTTGGAAATCCGCGATAGCCAAGCGGGGCAGGTATCGCCTTTTTTTCGATAATATAATTATGGCAGATGTCATTGATCTGATTGGTCGTGATGCCGGGCTTTACGTGTTCACCTATCATATCCAGCACTTCCGCAGCCAGACTTCCGGCCTTACGCATGCCTTCAAACTCGCTTTCCGAATCGTGAATAGTGATCCCATCTTTATTTGTATGCGCCATAAACTAACCTAAAATTTTACTAATATATAGGCTGGCAAAATATAAAAAACCAGTAATAAAGGCGTTATCCTTGAATTTTTCCATGCAATCTTCTGCGTCATTAAAATCCACTTTCAGCGCGATATACATAGTGTGCATCAATGTTGGAGTGCACAGGAACCATGCCGAAGGGAACTTCACCAACTGCGCACTTGTAGCAACCAGCGCATAGAAAGCCGCATAGCACATGATTATGACGATCCTGTTGCCCTTGCCAAAACTTATGGAGCTCGATCTCACACCTATTTTCACATCATCTTTTTTGTCCATATGACCATAGATTGTATCATAAGCAATGGTCCAGAACACACAGCCAGCATAAAGCAACCACGCGGAATTGGTTATTCCCCATGATGTCTGCGCCCATGCAATCAACGCACCGCTGTTAAAAACTATACCCAAAAATAATTGCGGATATCCAAAGAAGCGTTTTACAAATGGATATACAACCGCCAACCCGGCGGCACATAGCGAGAGTATCTTCGCCTGAGAATTAAGCTGCACAAACACGAACAGCCCACCAAGTAACAACACAAAAAGCAATGCCAAAGCCTGTCGCACATTCAATGCGCCACTAGCGAGCGGGCGGTTTTTGGTGCGTTCCACCTGTGCGTCTATCTTGCGGTCGATAATATCATTCACCACACAACCCGCGCCGCGCAGGCAAATTGAGCCCAGCGCAAAAAGAAACAGAAAATAGTAATTGATAGAATAGTCATCACTGCCTAGAATAACGGCAAACCAGCACGGCCACATTAACAGCAACCAGCCAGCAGGCTTATCAAGCCGGGCCAATTGAAGGTAAGATTTAAAATGCGTGATCATAAACTGATAAGGATTTTCATAACCGAGGAGCTTTCAACCGGCACCCAGATAAATTTGAATAAAGAGCAAAGCCATTATATCGGAACAGTAATGCGCCACAAAATATCTGACGCCTTACTTTTATTTAACGGTGCTGACGGTGAATTCAAGGCTGAAATTATTTCCGCCACCAAAAACCAGATGACGGTTGAGGTAAAAAACCAAACCCGCACACAGCTTTCCAGCCCAAACTTAACTTTGTTATATTCTCCGGTAAAAAATGCCAAGAATGAGTTCATCGTACAAAAAGCAACCGAAATGGGCGTAAAAACCATTCAACCCGTAATTACAGATAATACCGTCAAAGAAGGTGCAAAATCTGAGCGGCTGGGCCTGGTTGCGATTGAAGCCGCTGAACAATGCGAAAGACTTGATGTTCCAGAGGTTTTCGCGATAGAAAAGCTGGATAAGATATTGAATAATTACAAAGACCATAAAATAATGTTCTGCGATGAAACCGGGCAGGGCAAGCCTGTTGCAGAGGCTTTGCGGAATGAGGGGGGTAGCAACTGGGCGATCTTAATAGGCCCGGAGGGGGGCTTTTCAGCGCGGGAGCTGGCCTATCTGAAAACCATGAATAATGTTCATCCGGTAGGGCTGGGGCCAAGGATACTGCGGGCGGAAACGGCCATAATTACCGCCATCGCTCTGTGGCAAGGCGCGGTTGGCGATTTTAATACCCAGCCAGATTTCCGCTCCAACTAATTATTCCCCCTATCCTTGCAAGGCAGGGATAGGGCTGGGGTGAGGGTTAGTAGTTTTAATCTCCCCCGATCCCTCACCTTTTAGAAAGGGAGAGGGGATTAAAACGAACAAAAAACATTGATGTAAACCCAGCAACGCCCTATATAAGGGCAGGGCATTTTAAATTAAGCAAAACCACCGATGATATCCAGTTCAACATTAACCAAAAAAACACGCTTTAAGGTCAACTGGGCAAAAATTATTTCGTTGATGATGCTGCTAAGCATAGCCACGCTGTGGCATATAGGCATGCTTGAGCCGGCGGTTGACTACCTGAACTCAAAAGAACTTACCATAAAACTAGGCTCGGCAAGGCTCACGCCTTATATACTGCTGAAAGGGGTTTTTATTTTAACCTTCCTGCTCTGGGCCTTCAGCTATATAAACAAGACCACCGATAGAATTCTCCACAAAATTCCGCAGCTTAACGCCAGTGACAGGGCACTGGTGATAAAAAGCCTTTCGATAATCCTATATTTTACAGCGTTCCTGGTAACGCTCAGCGCGGTGGGGATAGACATAACCACCATCTCCGTAATCGGCGGTGCGCTTGGTATCGGTATCGGGTTCGGGTTGCAGAAGATCGCCTCGAACTTCATCAGCGGGATAATTTTGCTGTTTGAAAAGACCATCAACGAAGGCGATTTGGTTGAACTTCCTAACACGCCGCTTGGCTTCGTCAAAAAAACCTCAGCGCGCTACACGCTGTTGGAGCTGCCAGATGGCCGTGAATTAATGATCCCCAATGAAGATTTCATAACCTCACGCGTGATGAATTACACTTTCTCAAACCGCTTCGGTAGGGTTGAGTTCAACCTTTCCATCTCCTCCGATTCCGATCCTCACCAGGCAAGGAATGTAATGCTGAATGTTGTGAAGAACCACCCGCTTTGCAGCCAGTATAAACAACCCGATGTTTTCCTCACCAGCCTAACGCCCACCATTGATTTCACCGTAAGGTTCTGGCTTGATAACGTGACCGATGGCAAGCTTTCCGCCACCAGTGACGTTCTGTTCTCCATACTCGATGAGTTCAAGAAAAATAAAATATTACTCCCATATTCGCAGATGGATATAAACATTAAAAATGGCGGGTTGAATAATGGCCGATAATTTCGACATAATAATAAGCGGCGGCGGCTTTGCCGGGTTGACCGCAGCGGCTGGCCTTTCAGGGCTGGGGCTGAAGATCGCGGTGATAGAATTCCAAACACTGGATAAAATAAAGAACGATCTTTCCGACAAACGCACCACCGCACTTTCATATTTTTCAAAAAAATTCTTCACTAAAATTGGCCTGTGGGATGGGATAGAAAAGAATGCCGGCGCGATAAATGATATTAAAATAATTGACGCAGATTATGTGAACGGCGATTCAAAACTGAACCTCAATTTCTCCAAAAGCGATGTTGAGGCTGAACTTGGCGAAAACACGCCAATGGGCTTTATAACCGAAAACCACCATCTGAAAAATTGCCTGCTGGATTTTTGCCTGAACCAGCCGGATATCAAGATCATTGAGAAACAATCTGTCACCAGCATTGAACAAAGCCCAATTTCAGTCGAGGTTACACTATCTGATAACTCACACCTTACCGCAAAGCTCCTCATCGCCGCCGAAGGGCGTAATTCCAGCACTAAGGAGCTGCTAAAAATAAAAACATTCGATAAGGATTATAACCAAACGGCAATCACATTTAACCTGAACCACGAATTCTCGCATCACCAGACAGCCATCGAACGCTTTATGCCAACCGGGCCGTTTGCGGTTCTGCCGATGAAAAACCCGCTGCAATCTTCGATAGTGTGGACAGTTGAAAGACCAACCGCACAATTTTATATGCAAATGCCGGAAGGCGAATTTTTGGCAGAAGTTGAAAAACGGCTTGGTGATACTTTAGGGAAATTTGAACTCGCCACACCGCGCAGTTCTTACCCACTAACTTTAAAATATGCACAGAAATATGTTGAGGGGCGGTGTGCACTGGTTGCAGATACGGCTCACGGCATCCACCCGATAGCCGGGCAGGGCTTCAACCAGGGCGTGAAAGATATTGCGCTGCTGTGTGAGCTTGTAGGCGAAAATCTGGAACTAGGGCTTGACGTTGGCGACGCGGCCATGCTCACAAAATATGAAAAAACCAGCAAATCTGATAATATGCAGATGATCCTCGCCACGGACATTTTCAATTCGCTATTCTCAAACGATAATAAAATTATTTCAGCGGCGCGCCGCATCGGCATAAAAGGGGTTGATAAAATTTCCCCGATAAAAAGATTTTTCATCAAACGGGCAATGGGCGCATGACAGAACAGAAAAAAGAACGGCTTGCAAAATTCATCGCCGCGTCCGGCCACTGTTCGCGCAGAAAGGCTGAGGAGCTTATCGCGCAAGGCCTGGTGACAATTAATGGCAGAACGGTTGAAGGGCCGGTAACACTGGTTGATGGCAGTGAGGACATTGAGGTTGATGGCAAGAAAATTGAGAAGATAATCCACTCACGCATCTGGATACTCAACAAGCCAATGGGCTATGTATGCACTACCAGCGATGAAAAGGGCCGCCCTACGATATATGACCTTCTGCCTCCAGCGCTTAAGAACCTGCATTATATCGGCAGGCTGGATATGAACTCGGAAGGCTTGTTGCTGCTGACGAATTCGCCTGAGGTTAAGTTATTTTACGAGCACCCATCAAATAAAATTCCGCGCGAATATCTGGTACGGATATTCGGTGAGATACCAAACAAAATATTCACCCAGAGCAAAAAGGGTATTGCGATAAAAGACAGGGAAACCGGCAAGAACATGGTTTACCACGCCGATATAGAACTCCATAAGGCCAATGAAGGAACCGGCAAGAACAACTGGCTGAAATTCACCCTCCGCGAAGGCAAGAACCGTGAGATACGCCGCATCTGCGAACATTACGGCCTGCAAGTATCAAAACTCCGCCGCACATCTTTCGGCGAATTCCGCCTCGGCTCACTGGAACATGGCAAGTTCTTTGAGGTTTAGCCATGCTTAAATTCATAGGTAAATTACTGCTGCTATTTATCATCACCTCCTCCTCGCAAAACTCCTATTCACAGGAAACAAGCAACACTGTGGAAGTGAAGGAGATGCTGGATCACTGTAATAACTACCCAAAAACAAAAGAGTTCAAGCATCTGAAAAAAATTACCATCGCCGGATATGATGCATATTACGACAAAAATACCGAAGAGATAAAATATATAGATAACCGGGAGCAGATGAAAAACTTTGCCAAAAACCCCTCTACAGACAGTAATCTGCAACTTCTTGCTTATCTCCACTATAAAATACATAACATGAAAGAGCTGCTCTCTGCCGACCCTCAAAATTTCTGCCTCGATAGCAGCATGGGTTGCAATGATTACACCAAAGACCACGCCATAGACCGCAACATTTGCGATTGCCAGCCCGGGCGCTTTCAAATACTCTTTTCCTCCTGCGCCATAGACCATGCAGAGTTTGATAAATAAAATATCCCTATATTACAATAAAATACACCACCTTCTATTTTATTGGGCCAATTAACGTTTTGTTAACCTTTTTGTGGTATAATACATAAAGATTAACATTTGAAATATATGCCAGAATTTGAATTCATAGGTAGAAAGGAAAGAGCTAGAGTCAAAGAAAAGCTCGGCGTTATATTTTCCGGCTTGCAGGTAGAAGAAATTAAAATTCCCGCTAGAGATGAAACCGGAGCAAGGGCCGAGGCATCCGTTCTGGTCGTTCCTTATGAATTTCTTGAAAATCTCTATCCTGGTAATAAGGAAAAAGCCGGAAAGACAGTACGCCACCTTATTGAATGGTGCTCAAGAAAAGAGGACATAATAAAAAGCTATGGGGATTCAAGACTGGACTTGGATGGGAGGAAGGATTTAGACGGGAATATTCACTTTGCCTTTTTAAAAATGGGCGCGGCTAATGTAAGGTTTTACCCTTCATCTCTAAAAAGAAAGGCTACTCATGAAATATGTATAAGCAGTTATGAAAATTTCTTCTTTTCCCTAGCGGACATTTCAAAGGAAGATAGAAAAGAAAAGTATGAGATTCCAACCACTGAGCGCACAAAAAAACAGATAGAAAAAGACAGGCCAATAAATCAGGTCGAAAGCTTTATTGGTAACCTTAAGGCAACCCACGAAATTATAAATAAACTTGTTTTCGGAATAGAGCCTGGTTCTAAAGATGTCCCTGAGCAGCATAATTTAAATAAATTTAGCAAAGCGGGTAAAGTTGCAGCTAAGTATTTACACACCAGATATAACGAGGTTGCTGAGCTGGTGCAGATTTATAAAAAAACGAATAATCCACAGAAAAAAGAAGGAGCACTGGAAAAAATTTTCTTAACAGCAGATAAGGCGCAAGATGATATCCTTAATCAATCCATGCATTTGGCGGTATCTTTTATAAGTGCGGCGTTGATGTCGGAAGTGGAAAATGACCAGAAAAATGGAACCACTTCAATATCTTCAGGTACGCCAGGTTCGGAAATTGTAAAACTTCACCTCTCCCCAATAAGTGGCGAAAGAGTTCGGAGCTAAATAAAGTTTCTTTGAGGTTTTAACCAACTAACCGCATTGAAAACTTATACCTCACAAGGTAACCTCACTGTTAGTTAAACCTCAAGCGGTAATTTTATGAAATTCGTACTTCACCTTATAACCATAGTCATCTTATCAAGCGTTCTGACCAGTTGTTTTGTTGCAGCTGTAGCAGCAGTTGGCGCAGGTGGTGGATATATCTATGAAAAAGAACATAATAAGAATAAATAGTTAACTGTCGCCCCGCATTTATTGCGGGGCCCAGTCATTATTTTAAAACCATCACCAGACCCTGCAACAAGTGTGGGGCGACGATGGGGGGATAGCCCGTTTATAATTTGAACTTCACGAAAAATGCACTAGATTATAAATCTATGGCAACTGCATCTTTATTTGAAAACCCAAACAACTCCCCCTTGGCTGATCGCCTGCGCCCGAAAGATTTTGGCGATGTGGTGGGACAAGGGCATTTGCTGGAAGAGGGCGGGGTGCTGGACAATTTTTCACGCACCGGGTTTTTACCTTCAATAATCTTATGGGGCAACCCGGGCTCAGGCAAAACCACGCTGGCGAAGATAATCGCACGCAAAAGCAAAAAACATCTTGAGCTGCTTTCAGCGGTAACATCTGGCATTGCAGACCTCAAGAAAGTTTTTGAAGCAGCCACCGCGCGCAAGAAAGACGGGCTGGAAACGATTTTATTCATTGACGAGATACACCGCTTTAACCGCTCGCAGCAGGATGCATTCCTGCCGTTCATCGAGAATGGTACCATAATTTTAATCGGCGCGACCACGGAGAATCCATCATTCGAGCTGAACTCGGCGCTTTTATCGCGCGCTAAGGTTTTAACGCTTAATCGCCTGAGCGAAGATGCGCTGCTACAACTTATCGGCAAAGCTGAGGAGCATTATAAAACCAAAATCCCGTTAACTGATGAAGCTAAACATATGCTCTGCAATCTGGCAGATGGCGATGGGCGCGTATTGCTCAATATGTGCGAGGAAATATTTAACCTGCCGAAAAAATCTGCACCGCTTAACCCGGAGCAACTCACCAAAATAATCCAGAAGCGCATGCCGCTTTATGACAAAAACCGGGAAGGGCATTATAATTTAATTTCCGCGCTGCATAAATCTATGCGCGGCTCTGATGTTAATGCAGCGCTTTATTATTATGCCCGCATGCTTGATGGCGGTGAGGATCCATTATATATCGCGCGCCGCCTGATACGTTTTGCGAGCGAAGATATCGGCATGGCAGACCCTCAGGCACTGGTTCAGGCGATGGCCGCTAAGCAGGCTTATGAAACTCTCGGTTCACCGGAAGGTGAATTGATGATAACCCAGTGCGTGATATATCTTTCAACCGCACCGAAATCAAATGCCGCTTATGTTGCTCACAGTGCCGCACTGAAAAGCGCAAAACAATATGGCTCACTTATGCCGCCAAAACATATTTTAAATGCACCGACCAAATTCATGAAGGAAGAAGGCTATGCAAAAGGCTATGAATATGACCACAACACCGAAAAAGGGTTTTCAGGCCAGAATTACTTTCCTGAGGAAATGCAACGGCAAGATATTTACCAACCGAAGGAAGTTGGGTTTGAGAGGGATATAACCAAACGCATGGAATATTGGAATAATTTGCGGGAACAGAAAAAATAATCAACAAGCAGCTTTAAAATTTATTTTTTATCATTATATTCCCAAGCGGTACAAAATTTTAAACCACTTAAAAGGACCCTCCATGAACAAGATCAAAAAACTCCTTCTTATTTCCGCGCTTTCGGTAACCGCGCTTTCAACAAATGCGCATGCAGCGGATACTTACACGCTAGACCCAACCCACACCAACATAACCTGGCAGGTCAACCATTTAGGTTTTTCAAACCCGAATGGTAAATTCACAAATACACAAGGAACGCTTGTTCTTGACGAGGCAAAACCTGAGAATAGCAGTGTGAAAGTTACAATAACACCTGGCAGCAGCCTTTCTGGCGTTGAAAAACTCGATGAGCATATGAAGAGCGACTCATTCTTTGACGTTGTAAAATTCCCTACCGCAACTTTCGAAAGCACCAAGGTTGAAGTGACCGGAAAAGACACTGCGAAAGTTACAGGTAATTTGAATCTGCATGGCGTTACTAAACCGGTTGTTCTTGATGTTAAACTGAACAAGATCGGCGAACACCCGATGACAAAAGCTAAAACCGCAGGATTCAGCGCAACTACAACCATCAAACGCTCGGACTTCGGAATGAATTATGGCATCCCGGCTGTTTCAGACGAAGTGAAATTGACCATCGAATCTGAAGCGAATGCAGCCACCCACACCGCGCTTGAAAAAGCCGAAAAAGCGGCTGAAAAACCTGCGCCGAATAACCTGGCTAAATAGGTTATATGGCTTACCGCGAAGAGTGGATAAAGAACAAGAAGCGCAATTTTGAGAACTCGATCTCAGATATAGTTTCCGGTGTTGTGAACCCCACTCTGAGCAAGTCATCAAAAACCGAAGCCAATATCATAATGAACTGGAACAAGATATTTGATGAATCTTTACGCAATAAAATTTTCTTCAAAAAACTTTTTTGCACCGACAAACTCAATAATAAATTCACCCTCAGCATCAATGTGCCCTCAAAATATATGCTGGAAATTACCTACTCCGAAGCAATAATAAAAGAACAATTGGCAATTTTTATGGGCTTCAGCGCCATAGACAGGATAAAATTCCACAAGATATAACCACCATGATTTTTCAGATTCCGTATACCGAAAAGCAACAAAGCCGCAAGCTTCTGAACCATTATAACTGTTTAAACTTTACAACCGGCACAACTGATTATATATAAAATAACCTCAATTCCTAAGGAGCAAAAGGCCTATGAATCTTATCCGTAAAATCTTGCTGGTTTCTGCATTTTTTGTTTTCACCAACACTGCCCACGCGCAAGATGCAAGCACCGTTACCAAAGACTATAAAGCTGACGCTGCGAGCCAGGTAAAGGAATATGAGAAATTCGTTAACGATGTAAAAGATTTCGAAAAATCACCTAAATTCAACCCGAAGATCCTTGATGAGGACCTGGAGAACGATATCACCCTCGGCGACCCGAAAGCTCCGGTAAAAGTGGTTGAATATGCCTCTCTGACCTGCATCCACTGCAAAGCCTTCCACACAGAAGTATTCTTTGATCTCAAGAAAAATTATATCGACACTGGCAAGGTATATTTCAAATTCCGCCACTATCCGCTGAATGCCTCTGCGGTAAAAGCAGCGTTGATGGTAGATTGCGCAGATGCAAAAGATAAACTCGCTTTCATTTCCGCGTTGTTTGATGCCCAATCGCAATGGGGCTACGCTAATTCGGAGGCTGACCTGATGGGTAAACTCCAGACCATCACCAAGATCGCCGGCTTCTCTAATGAAAAATTCCAGCAATGCTGGAGTGATGATAAAGCCTCAAAAACCATCCTGGAACTGCAAAAACGTGCTTACGAAGAACTTAACGTAACCTCAACTCCGGGCATTTTTGTTAACGGCCACCGTTATCTTGAGGGGCATGATTATCCGGCAATGTCAAAGGCGATCGATGCTATTTTGGCCAAACCGGCTGATAAAAAAACCTCCGCCAACCCGCCTTTTCTACAACTGGCGGAAAATAATGCCAAGCCAGTGGTGAACCCTGAAGAGATACCGGTAAAAAACAATGCTGAGGAAAGCGAAGAATATGAATATGATGCCGCACCCGAGGTGATAGATACCGACACTAAAGATAATAAAGACCAAAAAGATACAGATTAATAAATTTTTCCGGCAGGTATTATGAGCGAGAACAAAACCATCAGCAGCAAAATTGGGCGCCCGCGTCCTCTTTCGCCACATTTGCAGATATATAAACCGCAATTCAGCACGGTTCTTTCCATCCTGCACCGCGCTTCTATCGTAACGCTTTATTTCGGCGTTCTCGCATTGGCTTTCACTCTTTACGACTATGCATTCTTTGCTAAATGCCCGCTGGGCGATTGGCTAAAAACTACCGATGAAGGTCAAATTCTTACCAAAATAGTTCTAAGCGGCTACGCCCTTGCGGCAAGCTATTGGGTGTGCGCCACCATCCGCCACTTGGTTTGGGATGCAGGCTTTGGCTTTGATATTAAAACAGCCTGGCGCACGGCACAGATAGTTATGCTGGCGACCCTTGTTTTAACAGCTTCAATAATTTATTTTGCAGGCATTCTATGAGCGATTCGATATCAAAAATAAAAAAATCCCGTGCTATCGCTGAAGGCTGCCATGAATGGGCCGCTGAGCGTATCTACGGCTTATTTTCCATTCCGCTAATGGCCTGGCTGGTTGTTAGCCTTATAATGCTTGCACGCGGTGATTATTCAAACCTTGGCAACTTCCTTTCCTACGCACACAACGTTGTGCTTTTAATTTTATTCCTAGGCTTTTTCACCTATTACACCTCACTCGCCATGAAAGTTGTATTTGAGGATTATATCCATATCGAGTGGATAAAATGGTGCGCCATATTGAAGCTGAGACTTTTCGGCATCCTTTTTTTCACGGGTGGAACATTGGCGATTTTAAAAATATTTTTAAAAGGGTAATTTAGTAATTTAGAACTTTTTCTTTTCCAAATTACCAGATAAC
>Ga0206903_10166_pt2 | contig 14744 bp, 14 predicted proteins | sample Alteio_BWOrgHeat_45_FD_152959 | JGI IMG/M metagenome (GOLD analysis project Ga0206903, IMG submission 152959) | Enriched cells from forest soil in Barre Woods Harvard Forest LTER site, Petersham, Massachusetts, United States -... | ecosystem: Environmental > Terrestrial > Soil > Temperate forest >... | reverse complement strand
GTTGGTTTGGCAGAAACTTATTTACAGCATTATCTAAAGATGTATTGAATAATGTTGTAAACGGATTGTTGTTTTTATTTCGGATATATAACAAGGCTACGGTTTTTACATTGTCATAGTCATTATATGCATTCAATCCAAAGCCTGCTGCCATATCCTTTGTTACCTGCATTAAGCCAATGTAAGTTCCTTCCCTATCATTATTACTCATTGTAGATTCAACCTGTGCAAATGCCCTTAAAACGTCAACTGGTACACCTGTTTCTTTTTCTACCCTTTGGAAAATATCTTCATACCTTGATGTAGTCGAATTTGCAAGTTTATAGGCTGCATTATATTTCCTTAACCAGTATTGAACAAAGCCTGTAGCATTTCTTTCACCAAAGTAATCTTTACCTACATTACCCGGATAATTGGCATCACCCGGCACACCAAACATTTTATTAATTCTTATTGTTGATAGTGATTCTCCTGTTTTTATTGAATCTGTTATTTGCCTTGTTCCCCTTGCCCCTTGTTGATGTTGCATGTATTCATTGAAGCCGGGTGCAGCAGTACCAATTGCCGGGTAAAGTGCAGGTGTATTGACCACTACAGGTTTTGTTTCTGTAATTTTTTTCGGAACAGTTTTATACTTAATGTTTAAATCTGTATTGATGATATTGAAATAACTCACTGTTTGCTCTGCACCTTTATCATCCTGAGCCTTTACTCCATAAATCAACTGTTCAACTAAGCCCCTTGTTACTTCTACTGTTGTTGTTCTTTCAATACCCCTTTCGTGTATTTGATAGTTCTGATTTACACCTTCCACATAGAATATTTCACCTGTTGGTTTGTACCTGATAACGTTGCCTATTTTTATTCTTCTGTCACCGTTCAGTATTAATGTACCTTTTCTGGAAAATGGTAAGTATTGTGATGATTCAATAAGATATTTATAGTCTAAAAATGCTTGAAACTCATATTCGCTTAATCCTTCAGGTTGATCTTTAAGTTTGGTATAAGGCAAATAATTGTGTGTTTGTTGAAATGCCTTTGTTCCAAATACTTCAGCATATTCCGGGAAATACATTGCTGGCAAATAAGATAAACTATAATCATCAGAATTACCCATATATAAAGAACGTGGAATGAAGTGATACCATGAATAAATTTCTGAATCATTCATTGTAAGTGATTCCCTTATTACATCTTCAGATTCTATATCAATGATAGCAGCAGGTGTTGATTGTGTTGCATCTTCAGTGTTTACCCGGCCTTCTATTAAAGTTGTTAAGCCTTTCCTGTCATACGGTGGCTTTCTTACAGTTACATAAAACATATCACCGTAGGTATCAAATATGCATTCTACAAACGGTTCTTGACAAACACCATGTACAAAATTCATTAATGATCCGTTTGCTGTACTCATTGATGAATCTACAATCCTTCGGTTTGTTACACCTGCATCAATTACCAGCTTTATTATTTGCCATACACCCCTTGCTTTTTGTAATTCAAACTGTGGTTTGTAGTTGGTGGATGGATTTATTTCATTCTCTTTGAATCCCGGTTCGTTCAGTACCTTATTTACCCGATCACCGTATGATGTGAAAAGATCATCAGGAACTATTTTCAGTGTTGAAAGTTGCTGTATTACAAATTCCAAAACGTACTGAATAGATTTTTGCATATACAAACCTAAAAACATCATTGAGCCATCTGCTATATTCCTGCTTACAATACTATTCCTTTGTTCAGTACCACCCCTGAAATTAAGTTTACCTTGAACGTTTTGTATAGCATAAAAATAAGTTCCATCATCAAGAAACAGCTTGCTTAAATCCCTGCCTGTAATACTTATGGAAACATCATTGCTTTCAGGTGCTACCTGTTGCGTATTTGAATCAACAAGGCCGATCATATCATAAATTCTACCTGCCAACATGGATTTATCAAGATAGTATTCTGTACTGTCTTTTAAACGTTGCTTCTTTTCTGTTTCTAAGGTTTCAAACCGGATGAAGATTAGATCATTTGATTTAATGACGTTGTGAAATAGGAATTGGTTTCTTATCAGTTCTCCATTTTCATTGACACCTTTAAATAATGAACCTTCAGCCATATATTCATTACCGGCTTGATGTACATTATTCCGCTTCAATATCCACCTGTCCTTATCATTTCGCTCACAAACCAATGCAGGTAATTGAATATTGAAATTGCCGCCGTTCTTACTGCTGTTGGTTGTACATTTTATAATGAAAGGTGTAAGATCAAATAATTCACCCGTTAATTCATTTTCACTGACATTATCACTCAATGAGCGACACCAAATCCATACTGTAAGATTAGGGTACATATTCTTTAAAACGCCATTAGCTTCCATTCCTGCCAGTGGTTTTGTTATCTGAACATAACCCTTATCGGCTTCCAGTTTCGCTAATTGTGCTGCCTTAAAGGCCGGTTCGTTGTTGGTTGTTCCTTCAATGCCTTCAGTAAGAAAGTTGCTTAAATCTGCAATCTTATCATAGCTTACATAAATAAGCGTTGGATACTTCAATGGTAACGAACCAACGTTGGCATTTTTGTATTTATTTTTTTCGCTGGCACTGTAGTTATTAAAAATTCTTTCCTTGTTCGTTATACCATTTCCATCAGTTACAGCCAAAAAACCTTCCATATCATTCACATAAGCAAAGCCGGGTGTGCTGGCATCCTGTATATAAGAAACAACTGTTGTATAGTCTGGTACTGGTGTTACGGTGAATACTTTCTTATTATCTGGCATTAATTTTTTTAATTAAAAAGCGATCTGTGTAAATACTGATTAAACTAAGCCGGCATTAGCTAATGCATTGTTTAAGTTGTTTATTTCCCTTGCCTGCTGCCTATTAATCCCTTCATCATTTAACACCTGCACTGATCCGGGTTTGATTATTTGCTCTATACTGACATCTCTATCATTGCTCCTTACTTTGGCAATGTTGTTAACTTGATCGTTCCACTGCTTAATATAATCGTTACCCATTTGATTAATTTTTAGTTGCAATTGATTGCAATCTTTTAATCTACCTGTAAGTATCTTCTCACTTCACTGATAACATTAGCTAAAGGTTCAACTTTATCATACTTCATTAAAAGTGCCGTTAGATCAATCTTAATAGATTTCTTTAGTTCATTTGATATTTCTGTATCGCTGTTATTTTCATCAGCACCTATAATAACATAAGGGCTTTGATTATTTAATTCATCTAACATGAAGTTTCCCATGATTATTTATTTTTGTTATGATCTTTTAAATACTTGATTAATTTTTTAAAGAAGGGCAGCAGAATCTTTACCGCCGCCCTTCAGCTTAATTCTTTCTTTTCTCATCTAAAAAAAATTCTACTGCTTCAGTAAAACTTTGTTGATACCATTTGAGTTCCTTCCGTAAGATTGCATTTTCGTTGATTACGTGATGAATTTCTACGTACATTTCTTTCACTGAATTTTCGTTAATCTCACCTGCATAATGAGGTAGTTTTGATTTTTGGTTTTGCATTGTTTGTTTTTTAGTGGCGGATAATAAAATAGCAGTGTCCACCTATCCTGCTATCAAAGCCCTTACCAGAGGGATTAACATAGCCATTACAGCTATGTTACAGGGGTATAAACACTGCATGAATTTTTTTGCAAAAACCCTATTGTAAACGGCTTTGATGCGGCTAAATTATATATCCATTTCATACAAAAAAAGTGCTGGTGCATTCTTAATAATATCTTTTATGATATAGTGAATAAATGTTTTTGTTTGTTTTCAATAAGTTGCAACCTGAAAAAAAAGATAAAATTTTTTTAAAATATATTTTTATTAATAATCGAATAAAGTGTCTCTTTTTTATTGCTTGCAAGCCGCTTATTTTTTCTTCAATAAAAGTAATTTTCATACAAATTGTTTTAATTAATTTTTTAAAAAAGGGACGGAGGAACTCTTACCGCCGCCCTTCTGGAAATAAACACAGGAAAAGCATCTATATTGCTTCAATATTTTTTTTACCGCCAAATGATTTCACTCCATCAACCAGTTGAGAATCTTCTTTAAGATATTTGGCAATGAGTGTGGTATCACATAACAGCAAATGGTAGTATCGCATGAACTTATGATATTTATCATTACTCAATCTACCTGCACCTCTATCTTGTATTATCTTACTAAACACACTTTTAAAATAAGTGCTAAGCTGATATGCTCGTGCTATCATCATTTCTGTGTTGGTATGGGTAAGATTCTTTGATCCATTTTCAGTTAGCAAATTATAATTGTTATCTGTTTGTACTGCACTTCCGAACTCTGCGAAAAAACCGTACTGGTAAGTAATATCCATTTTTTAATTATTTTATTATATGCGATTCTGGAAGCGATCTTAAATTTTTATTGTTAAGCAATTAGTTACTTTCTTTTTACATCATTAGCCATCTTCAATATTGCGCTTAAACTTTTTTCGATTGCTAAATCAGTAGCATCTTTCCGTTTTGGCACAATTGAACGCTTCACTGTTGTTTTTACAAGTGGTGCTGCTTCCAATGCCTTCTTAACCGGAACAGGGGTAGGATCATCAATTAAACCTTGTTTAATGCATTCTACTATGATTTCCCATTCATGCAGTGCATCACCATCAACAGCCGGTAATACGTCAACCAGCAGCCGTAAAACATTCAGGTAAGAATAATATTTAGATTGGCTTAGTTCACCAGATTCAAAATCTGCCTTTGCTTCCCGGTAATCATTATAAATCTGGCTACATACCTTACTTATATCTGCTTTTGATCTCTTTACTTTTTGCGGTTCTTCTATTTCATTTTTTTTCAGGTTCATGTTTTCCAGCCTTAATGTTTCAACCTTATCAATTAAGCCATCATAACCTTTCTTCAGGAAGGTGTTATCACGCCTGCTTTTCTTCAGGTTGAATATTGATTCGTACGTAGGATTTGCTCCATTTTCATTTTTCATTTAATTAATTTTTATAGCAATGTTGTTATAGCGATCCTGCAATTTTTCTTTTAATCAATTTATTAATTAATTCAATCAGGGTTATTATATCTTAACACTGTTCAGGAAATTCATTAATTCATTTTTTAGTTGAGCCTGTTTATGCTTCCTTATTATTCTACCTACCTGCTTCATACCACTTTGGCATTGCCGGGCTTGATCTTTCCCGTAAACTCTGACTGAACAGATTTTGCTCCCTGTTTTTTGCATTGATATATCATTCTTACAGATACAGCATCTTTTACCGGGTATTCTATGTGTTGTTTCTTTACTACTCATTGAATGATTTATTATGCTGTTTTACTGTAATTTTCATTTATCTTTTTCAATAGCTCACGTAGTTTGCTTACCGGCTCTTTTACCAACACTGGTGCTGCTGCCACCTTCTTTTTTCTTTTAGCATTATGTTTTGCATTTGAATACTTGTTCCTGCATCTCTTAGCATCCTTTACACCTACGTATTTACTACTGCAAAACTTACTATTACTTCTTTGGTTACTTATATCCCGGTTACATGATATACATTGTTTACTGTTATTGATATTTATTACTGATTCATTATTACTTTCATTACCTGTATCTCCTTTATTTTCTTTATATATTATTCCATTTGTTACCATACAATTAGCGGTAACATTTTGCCATGCCGCACCTTCTTTTTTAATTGATTTCAACACATTCTCATAGAGACCTTCACCGTACTTTGTTGAAAGCAGATTATATTGGTATATAATTTTTTTTAGTGCCTTAGCCGATAACTGCTTTTTAATTTTTTCCTGCCAGAAGTGGGGCGTATACCCATGCTTTATTATTTGTTTTAGCAGTGGATCACCAGTAACATTCAGTTTCAGTGTGGGATCAAAAACAATGGTATCCTGCCACGTATCTAATACTATCTGGTAGCATTTAAACATCATTTTTTCATCTAATAAATCTACCCATGTATATATCCCGGTGGTATCTCTTGTTAAGGTTGCAATCTTGTCATAGTGCCGTTCTATACGGATAGTATTCAGTGGTTTTCTAAACTTTATACCCGGTAAATAAATTTTAGGGTGAAAATGCTGGTTTATTTCTTTCAGTACCTGATAACCCATGATTTCACTATCACTATTATACATGGGTTCAAACGGCTTCTTTAGCTGGAAAATAACCAGCCGCTCATTAATTTCCCTATCAAGAAAGAAAGTACCTGAAACTTCAGTGGGTGCAGCTATCTTTATTTCATCAAGTGGTATAGAAAACGTGTCAGAAAAATCATTTAAAACGTTGCTGAAGTCATTTAAGGTTAGATTGAATAAATTCTCATGACCATTATAAATCTTAGCCGGGCAACCTTTTATTTTTATTTTGTGCTGTACTTCACCTGTAAACTTATCAACTATATTTATAAGTTTAAGTTCCCACCCGTTGTACGTGATTGAATCAGTAGCAATTAAACTATTATAATTGTTGATCCTGTATAGGTTTTCACCTGTTACATGCCCCTTCAGATCACCAAACTCTTGTCCGGTTTTATTAAAGAAATTGTACTTCCATTCGTCATAGTTGATAACACTGTGTGTTCCACTTAATATATCTATGTAGCTTTTTACCTGTTCATAATCCATTCAAAGAAAAAGCGTAATTTTACCGCCTGCACGATTCTTTGTAATTAGCGATCTTGAAATTTTGTTATGGAAGCGGTTTTGGTAGCCGCTTTTTTAATTAAGCTCTCTTGTGCCTAATAATTACCTTACTGATATTATCCAAATTTTTAGATAACACATTTTGATCGTATAATACCCGGCGGCCTACATAATGAGCTTTTAATAAGCCTGAATCTGTATGCTTTTGAAGTGTAGGTAAAGTAATTTTTAGAATTGCTGCAACCTCTTTCCGGGATAAAAGAACAGGTGGTTTAGGTGGTTCTGGTTGTTCTTTAGGAATAAAAAATGGTGTAATAGCTGACCTGATAAGTTCCAGTAATTCACTTCTGTTGGTAATTACAAATTCTTGCATTAATATTATTCATCTTTATTGCGATCTTTTTTATTAGCGATTTTTAACGATGTAAAGTTAGGATTTTTTATTTAAATACATAACAAATTTATTTTACTTTATTTGCTGAAACCTTTGCCTACAAAGGCTTTCATATCATTTATGATATAAAAAAAGAAAGCTGTTGCAGCTTTCTTTATGTGTAAAAATATATATTATAATTGCTATACAGCCAGCAATAAATTTTGACGTTTTTTCTTCTTAAATACCTTGTTCATTGCCTTTTGCTTTTGCTGATCTGAAATCTCATAATACCGTCCAAAGGCACGGCTGTTTTTACTGTGGCCTGTTATTGCTTTTATTTCTATTTCCGGCATACCACTGGCAACGGCATAACTAATAAAACTTTTGCGGCTTGTATGACAGGTAATAAGCTCCCACCTATTATATTCTGTTTCCTGAATCATACCATTACCCATGACTTCACGAATGGTTAGTAATTCGTCAAACCCGGCAGTTTTCATTACTGTTTTAAGATATTCATTCATTTTTTGATTACTTACCACAGGTAAGGCTTTTTCGCCCCTTATATCTTTATACTTATCCAATATAGTTTTTGATTGTTCTACCAGTGGCACTTGATGCCATGTGGTTTTCTTACCTTTAGTGATGTAAAACCTTATGGCATTATTGTTTATTAATACATCTTTCTTTTTTAGTTTATAAAGATCACTATGCCGCAACCCGGTATAACACCCAAATAAAAAAACATCTCTCACATGATTTAATGATTCTGTTGGCATTAGAACTGTTTCCAGATAGGCGATTTCGTTTGGCTGGAGGTAAATAATGTTTATATCTTCCTCTTGTACATTACCATAATTAATCTTTCCTGAATGATATTGCCGTTTTTCATCAGCACACCAGTTAATAAACTCTCTGAAACACCTTACATATTTCACAACAGTATTGTGCAAATAATTATGTTTTCCATCTTTTCTTTCAAAGCCGGTATTATTAAAATATTGCTTAAATTTTTCAACAAGTGATGAATCAACTTCATTGAAGGTAAGTTTGTTAAATTTTTTTCCAAAAGCAGCTTCTAAATGAGCATGAGTTGTGTTTATTCTTTGTGCTGTACCAACTGACTTAGAACCTTCTGTATGTTCAATAAATTGTTTAAATGCATCTTTTACTAAAAAAATTTCAGATGATGCTTCTTTACCTTTGAAGTGTTCATCCAGATTTTTTCTTAAATATTCAGGTGTTGGCTTAATTCCCAATGCAATGGCATTATCATATAAGGATTCAACCTTTGTTTTTATATCCTTCAACCGTTTGTTTTTTCTACCAGCTTCAGGTTCGTTAGACTTTATAAAAGGTTTGCCGGTTTTGAAATAATCTTTATTGAAGTTTGCTCCATTGTTTAATCTAACCTGTGTATAGTATTCAAACCTGTTGCCATCAAAAAAGAATGATAACCGCACAGGTACATTCTTATTTATCAAATTGCCATCCTTATCCTTTCTACGTTCGATATTGAATTTTGCTTGTTTCATTTTGGTTGCATTTAAGTAGCTACACACGAAAATACACACGGTTTTTTATTGGCTCAACTTTATTTTCATTTTATTTCATTTTTCTAACGAATTGTTTAATATACCTAAAACGTAACCGTAGCAACGGTTTTAGCGACAATTCATACAATTGTTTTATTTTAAATTTTCTTTATTTTTCAAAGGTGGCAGTCCTGACGAGACCGCTAAGTAAAGCATGAAACCCTTATCCGGCTTGGTTTTCATGCTTTTCATATTTCTTGGGGTCTAAATAAGTCCTGCTGCTTTTTTTCTGTGGATAAATTCTCAAACTAATTTTACCGTACCATTCAAAAATTTACTGTGATTTAGTGCTATCAATGTAAGAATTGCTTACGGAATTATTACCAGCTTCAGTTTTGTTTCATCCCGTAGTACCAGTTTTATTTCGTTAACCAACGGTAAAATTGTTTCGTAGTTATTGTTGCTTACGTTTAACACTATAAAGCTGATAGGATATTTTTCAATGTTCTGCTGGTATTGCAGATTTTTATCAGAAGTTATCAGGTAATCAAAGCCGTCTTCCTGCATGGCCTTAATAAGATTGCCATTTTCTAAAGCATTCCAACCTTTGTCTCTTACTGTATAAATTTCGCAAACATCCTGCAAACGATATTTAAGCTTTACCGGAAGGTTTTCATCAAGCAGTACTTTTTTCATACTGTGGCCGGCTGAAAATGCAACAGGTTTTCAAAATGCTCTATTACTTCAATTGCCTGCTTTTTTGTTACAGAAGGAAAGTCTTCCAAAAATTCATTTAAAGAATGTCCTGCCTTTAAATAATCAAACAGATTTTTTACCGGAACCCTTGTATTACTGAAAACAGGTTCTCCGCTTTGAATATTGGGTGATATGGTAATTGGTGAAAGCATTGTATGCGAAGTTAAGAAGCAAAGTAATGATTTTTTTTAGTTTCCCTTTTACGGCGTATGTCCTATAACATACGCCAAAGTGTGTCAACCATGACACACTCTTACGTCAAAAATCTATTTTTTATGGCTCGTAAAGGGTTTATGTTTCACTCCCGTTTTTGGGTTTAAAAATCGGCACGATAGTAATTATCGGTGTTCCGGCTTACATTTTCCGTAATAAACTTGCTCCTATATTTATAAGATCAAGGCAAATTCTGCGGTTGCTGATTTTCAAAAGCAATTAAACTAATAATCTCGTCTATGTTTTGGTAAGCAAAAATTTGATATCCTTATTTGGTAAGTTTTAGTAACTACTTTCTTTGAGTTGCCCATTTTGCTTTTGCTTCTTTTAAACTGATGCTATGAAGACCCTTCTTCGGCAAAGAACTTGTAAATATTGTAAGTCCATTTGATGATTTATGGGAAAATGAAGAGATAGAATGATAAGCAGATAGGCCCAATAACTATGTAAAATGTATAACACCAAATTGTTGGTTTATGAGGATGAATTTTTTGCTAACTATTTCTTATAACATAAATTTACGTGTTGCCTGTAATTCTAACACACAACATGTTTATAAGAAAAGATATAACAAAAACTGACTGTCAGGTAATCGCAACAAAAATCCGCAAGGACATTTTTGAACCTGCGTTTTCATATAAGACAACTATCTTTTTATGCGGTAAAGACATTTTAGATAAGTCAAGCATACGGTATAGGGTTGATCAAGCCTTAAAAGGGTTTTGGTATTCTTATGACCTTATTTATCCTGAAGATATTTTTGACGAATTACTATACAGTTCAAATTCTGCAGATTTATTATCATTGGAAAATCTACTTGCAGATAGTGTGGATGCAGTTGTAGTTATTCCAGAAAGTGCTGGTTCATTTGCAGAATTAGGTGCATTTGCAAACAATGAAAAATTGAGAAATAAAATGCTCTGTGTAGTAATTGAGCGTGTATATTAGTAACCTGGCCTGTTACTTTTTGATAAGAGATGATAGAATCATTCTGTTTAATAATGGATTTAAGTGTTTCATCAGCGCTCTTATTGTTTAAGATTCCATATTGAGTAATGAGCTTTGCTTCATCAGCATTTAGTCCCGGTTGGCGAGCCAGGAAGATTTGATCTTGCAATTGTCTATTCGTATACATCATTGATGTACCAAAAGAAATAATCAGTTCATTCAGCGCTTTTCCTTGATTAGTTATTGAGAGTAAAGAAGCATTTAAATTTTCATTGAAAAGTAATGGTTGTTAAGTGTCGCAGGTTAAAATAATTCCAGGACTCCATATCATAAGATGTATACAGGTACTGTATAACTGACTTATGTTTTATAAGTAGTGCCTCAATATAACTATTGCTTTAACTTAGAGAAGTTCTCAGATTCCTTTTTTCCAACAAAAAACCCGGCTTTACACAACCTGATCAATGCTGTTTAATAAGTTTAAGTGTTTTTATTTTATCCTTGTCCAGCACCGAAACTATATAAACGCCATTCGCTAAATTTTCCAGCGGCAGCCTGGTATTTACATCCTGCACACCATTCTTTTGCCATAAAACCTTACCTGCTATATCTCTGATCATTATTGTTGCGCTATATACCTTTCCCTTAATGGTTAAAATGGTAATGCTTTGTGCAGGGTTAGGTGATAATGTAACATCCCACAATTCATTTGCTTCCGCGGCAGTGCCCAGCGATGCTATGGGTGCTACAGTTTTAGCCGTTTTGAAACCGGGCCCTGTTGTATAAGCACTTGTAGTTAACGGGTTATTTGTACAGATCGTTTGAACCTGCCAGTCATACGCCTTGTTCGGTGATAAGTTATTTACAATAAAGCTATTTGTCGTGATGTTGCCAAATGACCTCCATGTACCATTGGCTGTTTTAATCTGTAATTTGAATTTTTTACCACAGTTAACCGGGTCCCAGGATAGTACAGCACTTGTTGAAGTAATATTTGTAACGGTTAGACCTGCTGGACTTGTACAGGGTAATACTGCCACCATAAACGGATCACTTGCATTTTCACATCCGCCTGATCTGGTAATGGTTACTGTATAGAAACCTGCAGATTTTGTACTGATTGCTTTTGTTGTTTCACCGGTACTCCAGAGGTATGTGTTTGCAGCAGATGAAACCAGCCTATCGGCTGTGCCGGGGCATATACCACTACTGCCGTTTATGATTGGCTTGGGCGGTATGACGCCTGTATGCACTGATGAATTCCTATCGTTACAATCCGTACTATCAGTTACATAACCTGATGGTGGCGAGCAAGCCTGTACAGCTATTGCTGCATTGCCGTAGCCATCGCCATCAGCATCGGCATAATACGTTTGAGGAGTTGTTACAGCTACATTCACGGTGTCACTTTGTGCAGTACAGCTTCCGTCTCCTGTTACTGTTACATAATAGTCGCCCGGCGTATTTACAGAAATAGATGGTGTAGTGGCACCGGTATTCCATACATTACCAACATCGGCACTTGAGGTAAGCGTTACTGACGAATCCACACACATAGTAAGATGACCACCCGGTGTAACTATTGGTTTGGCTGGAGGCAGAATAACTTTTACAGAATCCGGAAGCCTTACTGTGCAAGCAGTGTTATAGCTAATGATCAGTTGTCCGTTACTGTTCTGGTAGCCCTGGGTATGCACTATGTTCTGAAACAGGGACGGGTTGGTATAGCTGCTGCCACCGCCACCGCCTGCATAATCTTCTCCGCCGCCGCCACCATAATAGCCACCACCACCGCCACCACCGGTTGCGGCACTGCTTACCCAGCCGAAGCCTTCCGTTCCGCCATTACCCAACGTACCTGCCGGTGCTACCTGCCCGCCCTGGTCACTGCCGCCTGCACCTCCGACTATTTGGGTCCCTCCCTTTCCACCGCTGTTCGTTTGATTGTATCCTGAATTGTGGTCCCAATTGCCATCACCACCGGTTAATCCTCCACCGGAACCTCCTGCCTGGGTCACTGTTCCTGACCCGCCTCCTCCGCCTGCTACCAGTATCCTGTTAGTTAAATCCTGACCATTTATTCTTATATCTGTAGCGCCTCCGCCACCTCCCGCATTTATGTCGCCGCCATAATGCATTCCCCCACCATTATAGGCCGTCGTACTATTATACGTTCCGTTGTATCCATATCCTCTCTCACCAACATATATATACAATACTTCCCCCGGTGTAACATTCATAGTTGCCTGCACCCTTCCTCCTAAACCGGGAATACCCTGTGCAGGATAACCAAACAGCGCTTCATAATCATAGCCACCCATGCCACCCCTCGCATCTACCTGCACACTCGTTACACCTGCCGGTACCGTAAACATTTGCACGCCCCCGGTAAAATTAAACGCCTGTGTAACCTGTTGAGATTGTTGCTGCGCATAATACACAGTACTGGTTGCGGGTGAGACATTAAACGTAGTACCCATCACCATGCTATCCAGTAAATTCCCGGCTGTAGGTGCGTCGTACCAATAGATTGTCTGGGATGAAGGCGGAGAAACAAACAGGTCTGTATTTGAACCTGTACAGATGACCGGCGAAGAAGCAACGGGCAGAGGAAAAGCAGTAACAAGTACATTGACAGGAGCTCTTGCGCTGCCATTATCTGATACCCAATAAGTTGTAGCCGTATTTAATGCTGGCGTAGTGAACGTTGCGCCGGTAAATACAAGCGAACCGCCCGAAGCTGCGTCGTACCACGAAAAAGGCCCGGTGCCGGTGGCAGTTAGTGTAGCTGAACTACCCGGGCAAACCGTTGTATTACCTGAAACAGCGGCAAGAGGAAGCACTGTAACAATAACCTGGTCTTTATTTGTACAACCTGTGGCAGTATATGTACCGGTTACAGTGTAAGTTGCGGTTGTTGAAGGTGTAAATGTTTCGCCTGAAGTATTAGACGGAACAGGGAACCAGGAGTAACTGTCTGCGCCTGTTGCTGTTAAAGTTACACCGCTTCCCGCATAAATAGTTTGATCTTCTCCTGCATTTACGGGCGGAAGCGGGTTTACGGTTACCGTTGTTTGGGCGGTCGTATTACAACCCACATTATTATGCCCGGTAACTGTATAAGTAGTAGTTGCGCCTGGCGAAACATTGATTGAGGAGCCTGTTAAATCTCCTGGTTCCCAGGTATAACTATCTGCCCCGGAAGCTGATAGACCTGCCGTTTGATCCAGGCAAATTGCCTGGCCGGCTGAGGCTGATACGCTTGTAACTGTTACGGTAACATTCCCGGTGTTGGTACAGCCGCCATTATTTAATTCGCCGGTCACGGTATATGTAGTTGTTACACCTGGCATAACATTAATGGTCGCCCCGGTTAAATTACCAGGCTGCCAGGTATATGTATCAGCACCTGTTGCAATAAGGTTTACAGCCGTTCCTTCACAGGTAAGGACATTTGAGCCTGCACTTACAGTCGGGGTTGTATTTACGGTTACGGTAACCGGCTGCCTTGTTGTTGAAGCGCAATTAGCCATTGCATTGTAGGTGATTGTCAGTTGCCCGCTACCATTCTGGTAGCCCTGGGTATGCACTATGTTCTGAAACAGGGACGGGTTGGTATAGCTGCTGCCACCGCCACCGGCCGCATAATCTTCGCCCCCGCCGCCACCATAATAGCCACCACCACCGCCACCACCGGTTGCGGCACTGCTTACCCAGCCGAAGCCTTCCGTTCCGCCATTACCCAACGTACCTGCCGGTGCTACCTGCCCGCCCTGGTCACTGCCGCCTGCACCTCCGACTATTTGGGTCCCTCCCTTTCCACCGCTGTTCGTTTGATTGTATCCTGAATTGTGGTCCCAATTGCCATCACCACCGGTTAATCCTCCACCGGAACCTCCTGCCTGGGTCACTGTTCCTGACCCGCCTCCTCCGCCTGCTACCAGTATCCTGTTAGTTAAATCCTGACCATTTATTCTTATATCTGTAGCGCCTCCGCCACCTCCCGCATTTATGTCGCCGCCATAATGCATTCCCCCACCATTATAGGCCGTCGTACTATTATACGTTCCGTTGTATCCATATCCTCTCTCACCAACATATATATACAATACTTCCCCCGGTGTAACATTCATAGTTGCCTGCACCCTTCCTCCTAAACCGGGAATACCCTGTGCAGGATAACCAAACAGCGCTTCATAATCATAGCCACCCATGCCACCCCTCGCATCTACCTGCACACTCGTTACACCTGCCGGTACCGTAAACATTTG
>Ga0206903_10287_pt1 | contig 14761 bp, 14 predicted proteins | sample Alteio_BWOrgHeat_45_FD_152959 | JGI IMG/M metagenome (GOLD analysis project Ga0206903, IMG submission 152959) | Enriched cells from forest soil in Barre Woods Harvard Forest LTER site, Petersham, Massachusetts, United States -... | ecosystem: Environmental > Terrestrial > Soil > Temperate forest >... | reverse complement strand
GGTATTGAAGAGATACTGAAACCCTTGTACGATATCTTTGATAGGCACCGCCCCGCCGTTCACATAATTCTTAATGGCGTAAACAAGCTCAATCAGATCCCGTTTGGTGGCGGTCCAACGCAAACCACCAGCAGACAACACTTCGGCCCGCTTTCCATTCTGGTCGCCCAGATCCATACACAATTCGTTATCCAGTTTCCGGTAAGCCGGGATTATGGCCATCTTGATACTAAAGCCGGGACAGGATCTTGGATCTACCACTGTTCCGAATAATACCGCCGGCTCGCGGTTCAGCGGACTGCTGCGAAGAAAATAGTAGCTGTCAAAGTTTGTTTTCCGCAGACTGTAATAATCGTAAAGCGCCGCATTCTCCATGGAAAAATCATCGATCCGTTTCATCAGCCGGCCCCGGTACTCCGCCCTGGATTTCCGGGTACCAATGAGTTCACTTATCTCGAGGGCCGATTTCTCCGTATAGTAAATGAACAACGAAAGAATGTCCGGTAGAGTCTCTTTAAAAAAACGAATTTCATTCTCGTCACTCTCAAATATATATTCTGTTAGTTTTTGTTTCAGTGGTTCCAAAACAGCAGATATCAGCAACAACCGCTGATCGGGAATGGTCAGATCCGGTTCATGCGTGTCGTCGAGAATCGCCAGTTCCGACAAAAGCTGTTCATATTTTTCTCTGGTTTCTGCTACCATGCGGTTATTTTTCAAAGCCTTTTAATCTAAGTGTTTCCATGTAGTCGACGAACACGCCGAATTTTATTTTGATTTTGAAATTCGAATTTTTAAGCGCCGCATCCAAATATTTATTTTTCATGATTTCCGCCTAAAAGCAGGAAAATCAGGGGTTTCAGGCCATGGCGGAAATTTCTAAAAGATTATTCTGAATCCCGGGAAAATCCGCCTCCCCGATCCATCGCGTGTTTTTAAAAAATATTTTTCAAAAACCGGGAAAATATGGTCGCTAAATCCATGGCGTGTTTTTTCACAGAAACAGACCCGGATTTTAACTACCGATTTTGATTCGATGTATTTTAGTTCAGCAATTATATATGCCCCCTAAAACACCACAGGAAATCGTTGGCGGCGTAAACCGCAAAGAAGGCTGGGCCATCACACTGGTCTGGAAATACAACGAAGTACTGGTGAACAAACTGATCAGCCGCTTCCTGGGACAAACACCCTTCAACCAGGATATCGCGGCGGATGCCCTGGCAGCGCTGATACAAACGGAAGATCACATACCAAGCATGGATCAGATCCGGCGTTTTTTGAACCAGACAACAATAAAGATCTGCCAGGCTTACCGGAAGAAAATGAATACGCAGGAAGATCATGAAGACCGTTTAATTTATCACTACCGCTCCATGGAAGAAGATGATATCGAAATCGCAGAAGCCATGGCCTATCAGCAAATGCTGATTCGCATAGAGGTCGCCAAAATTCCCGGTAAATGCGGGCATGTTTGTTATTTGCATCATGTCAAAAAATTGAGCGGAGATAAAATCGCCCGGCAACTGGGCATGTCAGAAAAAACGGTCGGTAATCATTTGTCCGACGGCAAGAAATTTCTAAAGATGAACAGGCAGAACACCCGCCGCCATTTTGAATACCCGCTTATTATTCTCATTTTAATTTACTTATATGAAAACCTCTGAAAGAATCGGTCTGCTGATGTATAAATACATGAGGAATAAACTATACCCCTGGGAGAAAAGAGAATTGCTCGCCTGGCGTAACAAATCACCCAAACACGAAACCGCTTTTCAGGAGGCAACAGACTGGGAAAATGTTTGGGCGGATCTCCAATGGTCTGCCGACCACAGCGAGGCCATCCTGGAAAAAGTCAAAGAAAAATATCCAGGGCCATGGCAGCAAAAAGAAGTAAAACCAAAAGCAAAGATCCGGCCCATGAGGCGCTTCATGCACGCTGCTGCGATATCGATTCTCCTTTTATTTTTTATAGGATATCGCAATTCCGTAAACGAAAATGCCCATCCTCATCCGGGAACGTACGCCGGTTTGATCGGCGGGGTTTCGGATTTTGATGCTATTCCGATTTACCATGATCTTATTCGTGGTAAAAAAGCCGGCAGGCCCCACTTAAAAGTTGTGGAACATGGAAACGGCGACATGGAATATCTTGCTACGAATAATCCGGAACTTCCGGATAGAATGTTTGATCTTCCTACGTTCCGGGGGAATGCCTTTGTATTACACCTGCCTGGCATGGGCAGCATTTGGGTGAATGCATCCACTACGCTCTGGTTTCCCGCAAAATTCTATGGCGACACCCTTCACATAAAACTAACCGGCGAAGCCTATTTCGAAATGGAGACCAACAAACCCGTAGTAATAGAAATACCGCCAACCGTCCCGCACGTGCGGGACCAACCGCCAACCCTTCTCAGGGAATCCGGCAGCTTCAACATCCACGCCTATCCCTCCGACTCCCTGAAAGTTGGCCGGGACGAGCAATCGGTCGCCTGGAAAAATAAAATGATGTATTACAAGGATGCTTCATTAAAAACCATACTCGACGAAATCTCCCGTTGGTACGATGTGGATGTGGAATATGTAGAATACGGAGGAGGTGTTCCGGATAAAAAATTCAATCTCAGGGTATCGCGCAATGCAGAGTTTTTGGATGTTATTCAAGTGTTGAAAGCGCAGGGTGCCAAACTGTTTGTAAACGGAAAAAAGATTTATGTACTATAAAACCAATCAACATGGCAACACGTAAATGGGACCATTTCGAATCAGCAAAAAAATCTGTATGACGACCTTGAACTCGCCATACGAAACCAAAGATCCAATCTTAAAGCATAACGGGAAAATGTAATTCAGATCGATAATCTGTCCGTTGTCAATCATCCAATATCTCATTGATCATTTTCAACAGGTGATCATTTGACTGAATCATTTTTTCGATCATTACAACATCGGATGAAAGCTGGCCTTTGTGGTTGGCATAATAATAAATCATCAGTCTTCTTTCTCCTTCCGTCAGCTTCGGATAAGGCATAATTTCAGGAATATGATCCGGGTCCGAAGTGCTATATTTAAAATCATGGAGATCTTCTATTTTCATAATCTCCGGTAATGCATTACCGATTCGATTATAGACAAGTGAATTGTACGTCTCGAATGTTTCAATTTGTCCCACATATGTGGATATGGAATCCCTGAGTGCCAGATTATCGAGATTTTTAAGTCCGCCTGAATTTACCATCTGCTGGTAAGCGGCTTTGTCGATCGATGTGTTCAAAACCCTCTTTACATGTCTTAATAAGCGGCCCATGAGGTGCAGGTCCTGATTTTCTCTCTTTTCAAAGAAAACCCGGATAACGCTGTCCAGTGACGGTATGATTGATTTGTATACACTGTCGGCAGTTACGAATGCTCTTTTATTATTGATCAACTCTTGTTTAAAAGTTTCCAGGTACTGCCTGGTATTTCTTTTTTCAACGGAATGTTCACGAATACTCTCTGCAAAAAACCCCATTGTCACAGCCAGGAAAATCATAAAAAACTCCAGCACATATTCCCTGAAATGCCTGCGTTTATGATGAATGTCCGGGTGGTGATGTACTTCCATGTCTGATGGTTGTGTTTCTTCTGGAGGGATTAATATTGAATCAGAATCCATAAACTGTTAAGCTTTTCGAAGTTATATTTTTTCATCCATAATTATTGATCGGGAAATAAAGGAAGGATAATGTTTAAGTTAGCACTGTCCCAAAATTGAACTGATATCACAATTTTAGATACCATCTATAAAAAACCCGCCTCGGAAAGCGAGGCGGGAGAGTAATCCTATACGTACGGGATTACTTATCTTCCGGAATGGTAATCTGACTCACTCCACTCAACACAGTTCCCGCAAGAGCGAGATAACCGGCTATCGTTTTAACTACAGCCGGAAGGGCAACGGGCGCGCTGATAATTGCTGCGCCAACAGCAGCCAGCGACAACCCGATGTTTCTCAACTTTCGAAAGAACGCGGGTGTGGGTGACATAACCCTCCTGAACAGATTCATAAGGATTTGATTTAATAGTTATAAATATCACTTTTCCAACACCGGATATTAAAGGCCGGAGCGATAGGACCATCCGTTCATGCGTTGCATCATTTACCGGATGAATGAGAATATTCTCGCGCTGCGACACGTTCATCACGGGCAAATGCCGGCTAAACTTCGGGTTCCATCTTTTTACCCATTCATATCTTCCTTCGGGCAGGCACAATGACTGTGCGGGCCTTTCCATTCAGGGATGTTCGATGTTGTACACCATCAAACGGTTCTGATACAGGATCCTTCCATTTGTTCCCGTCAGGCAATATGTTCTGATAAGCTCCGGTTCCATAATTAATTTATTCTCCCCGATCCATCCCGGCTCAGCCGGGATGGCCAGGGAGTGCCGGGCTTACGGGCCCGGTCTTTTTAGATGCAGCTTGCGTTCAGCGTTCAGCGTTAGGCGTTCAGCATACATCTGGTTTCCACAGGATAATCTCTTCTCCAAACTTCCCTCCTATCCTGTTGCACAAATATGGGGGTGTGAAAAGGGGAAAATGCAGAGTGGCTACAGAGGCTCTGTGTTTTTTATTTTGACTTTTTTTCCCGCCTGTAACCCCGTTTTTTCAAATACGGGATTCTTACACTCTTCTTGCCAGGTTGCTGTTGTCTGGCTGTTTTTACGCTGAAAACAGCAGGAAATCAGCAAGAAAGCAGCAACACAATAAGAATATGGAAAGAATCCGGTATGGTTTCAACCATTCATTTTATGGTCAAAAAGATCATCCCGGTCCCAAAAAATATTTTACAGAGCCTCTGTAGCCACTCTGCATTTTCCCTTTTTTGTGACCACATATTTGTGGGGTAAACAGCGAGTTTCCGGTTTTGGAACGGTTTGGGTCAGGCTGCGGATAAATATATTCTCACCCATGCCGGTCCGGAAGCAAAGCATAAACGGACTGTTTACAATAATCCGATTATCTAATAAATAAAAATTCAAACTATGGGAACTATTGTAAAAGGTATCCTCGGAGGTTTCAGCGGGAAGGTCGGCACAGTGGTCGGCAGTTCCTGGAGGGGCCTCGCAGTTATGAAGAGTGTGCCGGGTCCCCGGAAAGGCAATCCGACACTGCTACAGTTGGAACAGCAGGCAAGATTTACTTTAATGATAAAGTTTCTTCAGCCGCTGACGGGCTTATTTAATCAGACATTCAGCAATGGCGCCGTTGGCATGTCTGGTTTCAACAAGGCCTTTTCTTATAACATCCTGAATGGTGTTACGGGTGTGTACCCGGCATTCACGGTCAATTTCCCCATGTTACTCATCTCGAAAGGAGATTTACCGAATGCGACAGCGCCTGCGGTTAGTTCTCCGCTTGCAGGGCAACTGGCTTATAAATGGACCGACAACAGCGGACTTGGAAAAGCACGGGCAACCGACAAGGCAGTCGTGGCTGTGTTCTGCGAAGAATTGAACCACTGGATCTATAATGTGAATACAGCCGACAGAAGTGCCGGCACGTACACATTGGATGTCTCCGCCTTTAGTGGCAAGCCGGTTCAGACCTTCCTGGGTTTTCTTTCCGTGGATGGACAGTTCGTTTCCAACAGCCAGTATACGGGCGTTGTGAATGTCCTGTAGGAAGTATGGGAGTATGAGAGTATGGGAGTATGGGAGTATGGGAGTGTGATTTGAAGCCTACAATTTTTCAATTTAGACTTCACCACATTTCTTCTTCGGGCCGCCCTGCATTGCTTTAAGCTTTGCGCCTTAAGCCTTAGGCTTAGAAGGGCGGCCTTTTTAAAAACAACATCAATTTTCATTCATTATTAAAAAATTATTTTATGGCAAAGGTAGGCAACAGCATATTCGATATTCAGGGGAAACTCGGCGACCTGGTTTACTATCGTTACAGAGGTAAGCCCATGGTAAAACGGGCTCCTGCAGGAAAAAGAACCAATTCTACACAACCTCAACTGGAGCAACAGGCAAAATTTGCAGCGGTATCAAATTTTCTTGGATCGCTTTATGACTTTCTAAAAGTTACTTACAAGGTGAATAACCGAAACAGGACGAGTTATCAAAAAGCCTTTTCGGAAAATTATCGGGAAGCGCTGGTCGGAACATATCCTTCGTTTACTATTGATTATAGTAAAGTGCGGCTGGGAAACGGACACCTTTCCAATGCTATGGCTCCTGTAGTCAATTCGCCCGAACCCGGGAAGCTGGTTTTTTCCTGGGAGGAAAATGATAGAGGGGGATGGTCCATGAGTTCTGATCAGTTCTATGTGGCGATTTACAGTGAGACATTAAAACAATGGATTTTTAATTTCAAAAACGCTGAACGATACAAAAAGTTCTGCCGCGTAGACGCTGCCTATTTTTCAGGAACCCGTGTACATGTTTACATCGGCTTCGTATCTGCAGATGGAAAGCAGGTTTCTACCCCGCTCTACACCGGCGCGCTTACCGTTTCATAAAAAATACATTCATCATTCATTCATAAAATATCCAGCCATGGCTAAAATTAATATACCTCCTTTTAACTTATCCGGAAAACTCGGTGATTATGTTTACTATAAATGGAAAGGCAAAAATGTTGTAAGGAAAAGACCTGCTCCCAGAAAAACCGAACCGTCTCCCGCGGAATTGAAATTGCGCTCTAAATTCAGTTTTATTTCGAAATTCCTGGTGCCGTTGAAATCGATTTTAAATGCAAGTTTTAAATCCAATGAAATGTCAGGAATGAACAGGGCAATTTCCGCGAATTTTAATCATGTCATTCCGGAATCGTATCCGGACTGGCGCATAGATTTTGGCAAACTCTTACTTGGACAGGGTGACCTTTCCGGGTTTAGTGAACTTTCGGTTACCGTTGATGTTCCGGGCCACCTGAAATTCATCTGGAATGGCAGATCAAGGCGCAAGTTTGCAGCCAGCCATGATCGGGTATATGTTGCTGTATACTGCGAACATTTGAGCCAGTGGTTGATACGTCTGGGGTCCGTTTATCGCAAAAACGGTTCTCTTATACTGAATGCTGAACCGTTCAGCGGATTCCCGGTCCATGTTTACCTGGGATTGATTTCAGATTCCTGGGGCGGAGGTTCGGATAGTCAATATTTGGGTAGTTACGATTTAACGAAATAAATAAAAGAAGGAAAATTGATCAATTAGTTAAACTCCATGGTGACTTGCAATGCGATTTTGCTGTGTTTCTGGTTCATTACATATTAAGCATTTGAAAAATACAATCTAAGCGATAGTTCTTTATGCTGAATTGAAGTTTACGTTTACGATTGAAATTTTGAAAGTCAAATTGATAAACCCGGTTATTTGTTTTGTCCCAATAGGCATTACAATTAACTATGTAGTCTGCGGGATGAAAAGCCTTTTTCATTTCCTGCCAATTTTCGTGAGTTCTTTTAGTACAACTGTCACTATCTTCATATGGTAAAATATAATTATTTGTCAAGACAAAAGAGTGAAGAAAATCTGTGCTATCAGCATCTGTCACTTGCTGGCATTGCAAGAGGGAAAAAAACATTTCATGGATGACTTTACCCGCAGTTCCCAAAGTGTCATAAAAATTGAGTTGCGACAAACAGGTTTTTAATTCCCTTTCAAAAGTCGTATTTGTTGACCTTACTGAACTAAGGACACTGTCAAATTGAAATGACCAATAATCGTGATAAGTGTTCGAAAAAAAGGGTATGACATAAATTATTTTAGCCCGATTTATTAATACAATAATTTTTTGAGAATCGTCCAATGAATCCGGGGCAGAACGTAATTGCATCTCCACATCATTTTCGCCAATAGTAACACTACGAACAAGCCTGTAAAAACTACTTTGTTTGTCTTTCCCACGCGGTAACTGTGGAAATCTGGAAATAGTTGCCGACAATGTATTTTCCAGGTCAGACTGACTGCCCCTTTGTCCGCAACGTACAAATAGAATAATGAAGAGCGGCATTATGGATAGAAATAGGGATTTCAAAAGTTGGTTTTTAATAAGATGCAGAGCCGGTAAAATTCCATAAGCTATTCATTATTATTTCCTTTTGTAATACCTAAATTGATACATAAAAGCAATAAGACTAAAACTGATGCCTTGGCTTATGGTCAACATAAAACTGTAAATTCATACGCTAGGGTCATTTTAACCGGAACAGGAATGAAAACCCAACCAAGTATAATAACTATTAAACGTCAATAATTTTTCGGAAAAGCAAAAAGACAATTATTGCCCGGCAGACGGGACACCGCACTGAATTTTATTTTGAAACAGAAGCACGGACGTTGGATAGAGTGGGCGAAGGATTGTGTAAAAAACAACAGAATCATCGTTGAGAGCGATTTAGATATTTAACTGACCATGCAATGGACAATGACCTGGAATATAAAATCATTTAGTCAGGTAAACCGTTTTCCTCGCTGGTGAACAGATTCCAACCCCGGCTTTGTCGACAAACTTTTAAGTACAATGTTCGCGTGTTATTGCGCAAGCAATGTGCTCAAATAAAAAATGTCGACTGCCTTGGAGTACGGAGGGTTGAAAGTCGGGAAAGAGCCACTGCCGCCAAAAGAACCTCCGCCAAAAAGCACTTTGCCGCCCGCAGCTCCAATGGCGAATTCACCACGGCCATCGGACAGTGATAAATTGGTCCAGGTATTTGAACAGATATCATAAGCGATGACGATGGCGGGTCCGGAGCTATTTCCCTGTCTGCCAAAAAACATTTTTGTTCCCTGGGCAGCTGACTGCACCCGTCCATATGGAGCATTGGGCGGTTGGACACCCACCCAGGTTCCGGTTGTTGTATTATATATATCAATGGTATTGACAAAAATATCATTAGCATCATCTCCGCCGGCAAAAATGATCAGATTACCCAGGGCAGTAGCAGTCAGTCTTTCCCTTGCCAGACTCAGGTGACCGGTCGACCAGGTACCGGTGGAAACATCATATATATCCGCCGTATTTGTGACGTTTTGAAATCCTGGTTTTCCAGTTACACCACCAGCAAAAACGATTTTATTGTTTGTTGCAGCAGCGGCGGCATACATTCTTGCGTGGGGCAGTTTAATCAGCGACCATGCACCGGTTGGTGTGCTGTATATGTCAACCGTTTTGACAATCATACTTCCACCGTAACTCAGTTCCCCACCTGCGAAATACAGTGAGTCTCCATAGCCTACCCCGGCAACACCTTGTCGCGGACTGCTCAGATGACTCACCGTCCAGACATCTGAACTGACATCATAAATGTCCACCCGGTCGGTGGGGTTGGGAAGGTTTTCGCCACCTGCGATCCCGATTTTTGTTCCGGCAGCCGCGAGTGCATATTGATTTCTTCTTGAGGACAATATTTTAACCGTCCAGCTATCGGTAGTGGTGTTGTAGATATCTACATGTTCAGATATATCCTTATTGTTTTTGTCACCACCGACAACTAGAATTTTGTTTGCAAGCCCGATTCCCAACGGACCATCCAGTTCATCAATTGATCCTCTCGCCTGCGACAGGGATTCTGTTTTTAAAAAATGGATGCTGTTCGCAATACACGTAATTCCAAGCGGTGAAGAAGTTCCATTTTCCTGCGTGAGTTTATTTGCCTCGATCTGTTTGATTTCCTTTTTACAGCCAATAAAAAAAAGAGAGATGGAAAAAAGAGCAGTCCACTGCCAAATGATTTTCGATTTCATGATGAAGAGTTTAGATATGAAATTTGATACCGCTGGGAACGGAGTGGAAGAATGCACGAGGGATGGGATAGAAAGAAGTAAAGCCTTGCTGAGAGGGAGGGCCTGAGCGTTTATAAAGATAACAGAAAATTTATTGCTACACGATAAAAAGCCCGGCATATTTATCAATTTGAAAAACAGCTTCTTATAAAATCGATTCAAACAGATCCTTGAAAAATGCTGTAACAACTATAGCCTCTGACATTCAGGATCTGAGAAAAATTGCCCCTTTTTTACATGAGCGGCAGACGGTGTCTGCATTTCCAAAATAAATAAGGCCTATCTTAATGATCAACGAAATTTTATGAAGATAGCCCGCCGTAAGTTCCTGCAATCCTCCTTCTTCATTGGCTTCGCCATAGCGACCAAAAAAGGTTGGGCAAACAAACTTCCCACACTGGCCGTTGAGCGCCGTGATCTCTTTCCGCAGGGTGTGGCATCGGGTGACCCGACAGCCAACAGTGTAATCTTATGGACGAGACGTCCGCCTGAAAAAGACAGCGTAGCTAATGAGTTGGTCGTTGAAATTTCAACGACCCCTGATTTCAAAAAAATCCTGGCAGGCGGTAAGGCGCATATCAGTGCTGATTCAGATTGGACATGCCGTTTTCTGACTACAGATCTCGAACCCAACCGGGAGTACTGGTACCGTTTCATTGATGAACATGGTTTCGCCAGCAGGATCGGTCGTACAATCACTGCACCCCGCAACGATTCGGATGCACCCGGATTTCAATTGGCCATATTGTCTGGCAGTGAAGTTTCCCTTGAAAACATAGCGCCCCATTTTACCAGCTTCGATAATTTAGTCGGAAAAAGCGCTTCCAGAAATAACTTTCTTCAATATTTTCCGACTTATTCTGTCGTTCAGTTATATACGCATGCTTCAGACAACAGCGAGAACAAAGAACCGGTCATTTATTTTGCTGATTCTGCCTTGTATTTGTCCGAACTCATTCCCGGAAAAAAACCGATAACCCGTTTGATCGTTTTGTCGGCTTGCGAAACAGGGAATGGAAATCTCTATCAGGGGGAAGGAGTTTTTAGTTTTAACCGTGGATTCGCGGCGCTTGGCATATCTTCCTGCATATCAAATTTGTGGCCGGCGGAGAATATCTCTACATATAAAGTCACCGAACTATTTTATAAATATCTTGCTGACGGGTCACCGATGGACCTGGCCCTGCAAAGAGCGAAGCTGGAATACTTACAGAAAAATGCGGGTGAGAAAAGTTTGCCATACTATTGGGCGTCGGAAGTGATTGTCGGAAAGACGGATGCCATATTCCACCCTAATCCCTATCCCCGGATAATAATTCTTTTTTTCATCATGATTTCCGGTTTCATATTTTGGAAGCTAAGAGGTAAGAAACATCCAATACCCTTAGCCGGTATCCCCGATGGGACTATAAAAAATTGACATTGAATAGGCATTGGCAGAGATCGCCGAAGTGACGCTGGATAATATATCAAAACTTATCGGCAATTCAATTTCACTAAAACAACCACCATTCTGCCCTGACCCCGATATATTGTCCCCATGTAGTTGGCCCGGCTTCACTTAAAAAAGGAGAATATGCGTTAGCCGAAGCATACTTGTTATACTTGCAGATTGTATAAATAAGTCTGAGTTGAGGGCGCGCCCAGGGATCCGATTTAGCTGTCGGCACAATGGTAGGCACAAAGGAGAATTTGATCAGTGATGCCGATGGCTGATCTCCGTCTTTGCGGTTTGCATAATGTAGTTCAGTCATCAAAACAAACCATGGCTTGATATACCAAAAATTCCTCAGACCGACAGCATATTCTGTTTTGCGATTATAAATTTCACGCCCGAAAAAATCCGGAGCCTTATTCAGGCTGTCGGATGCTCCATGGCTTTTAGTAAATATGCCATAGGCGTTGATGCTGTATTTGGGACTTACATTTAATAGTAGTTGATCTACCAGGGCGATGGAGTATGCACTATTGTATTTATAAGTGCTCAGGTCAGGAGCGCCGTAAGTCAGCCATGTTTTCGAATTACCGCCGTCACCACCATTGGCGATTCCGTATCCATAACGAATAGCAGCCTGGTTGGATGAACCGGGCAAGAGGGTATTTAATGTGATGGTGTGTTCAATGCCGGCCGCCCATCCGCCCGCCGCGGGGTAATTGTACGCAGTGGTAGTGTCCGCGGGAGTTGCATTGGCCAGATGATGGTACTCTGCAAGTAACTTCAGGGTCTGTTTATTATTATCAAAAGGGATCAGCTGTTCCGCTACATACATGGTTCTTCCACGCAGGCCAAGGCGCGGTACTCCGTCGATTATATTCACAAAAAAATAAGGAGGTACCGAACTCATCGTATCCACACCGCCGGGAAACAAGACCGAAAAAGTGGTTTTGTTCCAGGAAACTCCGAAGCCCTGTGAGCTGTGGTCATCGAAATAAAAATAGTCTGCAATATGCACATCATACCCGCGGAAGAATTTTGCACCGATCCAGGCACTCCACTTTGATCCATTAATGTTTAACGCTTCGGCGTATAATTCAGGAAGAGCGGCAGTAATCCCACCATAAGCGCTGTTGGTATTCACGTTGCCGATCAATTGCCAGTTGCTGGTATAAAACGCCATTCTTGCCTGTACATTTATCAAAGGGGTATCGGTTTTCTCTTTTCCTTTGAAATGGAGTGCGGCAATCAGTTCCACATAATCTGCTTCTTCCATTCTTCCCCCTATTGATCCCATGCCGTTCAAATTAAATGGCCGGCCCACATTTCCTGTGATATCCGGAGAGATGCCCACCCCGACACGCCCATATGATCCGAAAGAAAAAAACTTGTTGGTAGTCGTTTGTGCAAATGATTGATTGGTAAAAAGAGTTAACAGGGCTAATCCTAAAATATGAAGAATGGTTTGTTTCATACAGACCCTTTGTATCTAATGAAGAAGCACGGCGTTGTTTTTATAAAAAATGATTAATGGTCGCCTGTTTGGATTCATTGGGCCTTAGATAATTCACAAAATAGCGAATTCCCGCTTTTAGCCGGAAATGAATGGCCTTAGATTTCTTCCGTCGGATGAAAAAATCCCAAAGTAGTCTGCTAAGGCGAGTAGATGGCTCCCTCTTTAATCACATACCCGGCCTGGGCAATAAGGTTTGTCATAAAGTGATGAGGCCGTAATATGGTCCAACCCATCCCTGATTCTTCCAGTTCCTTTTCGACTTGGTAATGCCAACGTCCAATCGGGGCTTGCGAGTGAGCTGTTGCAGCGAAAGCCGAAACTTTCACCACGTGTGTAACTTCCGCTGTGCTTGCTGCAACAATAGCGTTGTGCTGCAACTCCACCATGTCTTCGAAATAATGTGTGAGAAGGAATAATTTATTGACACCCTCAAACGCCGCAGCCAGCGTTTCTGGCCGGGCCAAATCTCCTACAACCCATGGGGTAAGATGCTATTTTTAAAAACTGTATCGGCATCAGATGCAATATCGCGGGTCACCTTCAAGCACTTCCTGTTCAAGCTTAGGTGCCTCACCTGCCTTCCATAAATGTGTGCGATGCACCACACGATAGGTCAAAGGCCCGCCATCCGGACGGTCATTGCGTTCAAGCGGCCGGGGTATACAAACAAATTCAGTTGAAAGCTGATCGGAAGTGACAGTCACCAGGCCATAGCCGTGCCCACCAAAGTCGACCAATGACAAATGGGGCGCCACATCCGGATTGCGCACTGCACGGGCCTGTTCCATATCTCCGGTCTCTTGTAACTTTAGCGTCGACAGCACACCATGCAAAGCGGTAACGTTCATCGAAGGGATCACTTTGCCATCGGGCTGATCGATCAGGCTCAGCACACGTTTCGGATTATCTTTCTTCATGGTTACTTCCAATACTTCGAACAGCGTCTGCTGCGATATGGATCCGACAATGAATTCTACGCCCAATGGTTCGTATTTTTTAGGGGGCAGCGCCTTAGAGGCCAAGCCGGCATGAAACGCATGACGGTCGCCTCCAACAACACAAAAACCGGTGATTTTCTGATCGCGGATGAAATCAAATATGATGTCTTTATCGCGAAGGAAGCGGTTGTCTATTACCGCATACCCGACATCTTTAGGCCACTTGCTACCCAATTCGCCGGGTAAATTTTGATAGTCGCTGCGGACTTCCATGGTGCCAAACCCGTGTCCCCATATTTTCCATCGCGCATTAGAAGCGCCGAGCTGTTCCAGGAACCAGCGTCTTTGCTCGCCGCCAAGGTAAGTCTGGGCATGAACATTTTTGGTCGGATTCGGAATGTCCTTACCGTTGAAACGAATGGTATCCGGTGGATTGTCATTATTATAATGACGACCATAATTCATAATTTCAAATGGAATTTGCGGGTCGACCCGGGGATACTCCGGAACAGCAAAGTCATCCGTCGACATATCAGGAGAACGGAATGACCAGTTATCGGTTAGCAGTAAATCGACATTTTTGCCCCAGCGCAGCACGCGCTGGATTTTCAGGCTGTGGATCGCGAGCAGATTATTAGGCTCTTCTGAAAGTCCTTCTTCATTGAACTTCTCCATGGGTGTATCCACTACTACCGGAGCCTTGAAATGTTCGAGTGAAGGATTGCCGGGTTGCTGGACCATGGCAGGGATGAACTCCCACCAGGCCTGGTTGGCGAAGACTTTCTGGTTTTGTGCAGGAGCGTTGTAGCCACCCCCTGCCACATACTGACTCTGGTATCCTGCCCAGGCAAATTCATGATTATCCCAAATGCCGACAAATGGCCAACGGGCCCGGGCATCCTGCAAATCGGGATCCTCCAGATATGCACGATAGAGCGTACGATAATCCTCCAGTGTAACGGGCAGATGAAAATTACTAACCTTCCGGCCTTGCGGGAACTTATACAAATTTCTTATGCGGCGGCCGCGGTTTCCGTTCGGATTATCTTCCGCGTACCAGGTGACTTCATAAATAAAATCGCCCAGGTGCAACACAAA
>Ga0206903_10286_pt1 | contig 14771 bp, 17 predicted proteins | sample Alteio_BWOrgHeat_45_FD_152959 | JGI IMG/M metagenome (GOLD analysis project Ga0206903, IMG submission 152959) | Enriched cells from forest soil in Barre Woods Harvard Forest LTER site, Petersham, Massachusetts, United States -... | ecosystem: Environmental > Terrestrial > Soil > Temperate forest >... | reverse complement strand
GCTTCTGCCGTTCACTCTTGCCCTCTATATGCTGCCGCTTCGCTCCGGCAAACAACAGGAAGGACGTTTATACGTTAAAACGAGCACAGGTCGTATTCAACTGATGGAAGTCACAGGCAAGTGGCCCGATAGTCCCTATTTCCAGTTTATGTTCCAGACATTCAATTACCAATTTGATTGTCGGCGTTCTATGATGGCTCAACTCGGAGAGATAAAGGAAGCAATCGATAACGCAATGGTTTCGCGCGGAACGAGCAACGCTTAACTCTACGATGGTGGAACTTCGCTGGGCTCATGCGCCGGGCGTTCAAGGAATAGATTGATGTCGTCGATAATGAGCAGTCAATGCTCATCGCACTCTAGAAAATGTGATGGTCGCGATGGTATAGTATAATACGTCGAGCCCATGAGCCACCCCATGTTGGGGCAGCTCATGGGCTTTCACGTTTAGAAAGGAGGTTTCCATGAATGGAAAATTCATTTTGATTGCGCTCATCATCTGCATCTTCACCACCGGATGCCACGAGGATGAGGATCACGAGAACAAACAAAAGCTCGAAAACGAACTGAGAGAACAGCGGCAGACAGCCGACCGGTGGATGACCATAGCCGGTATTCTTGGCATCGGATGCACCGTGCTCTTTGGTGCCGGTGTGGCCATCGGGTCCAAGGCCAGAAAGCAGGTGAGCAAAAATGAATGACTGGTTCATTCCACGCATCCATCGTGAACCCATTCCAGCACCGACCATCGATCCTGATTTCGATCAGCTCAATCCGCCACAACGGGTGGTCGAGAGCATCCGCTTCTTTGTTCTCTCATCGGAACATTGGCTTTCAAGTGATGGCCTGCTGCGTGCCTGGCTACGGGCGACGCTGAGAATCTTCTGCCCACTGCTGGCCATCCTGCCAACGATCACGTTCGTCTTGTGGCAGATGGCATTGTGGGCGGGATTCCTGGTCACGATCTCCAAGAGCATCGTCATCGTCCCACTGGCAGTGCTGGCTGCCATCATTCTGATCAAACTGTCAGTGCGGATGTTGGGCGGGCATTAACCGAGGCTCAGGGCCAGCTCATCTATCAACGGTGAGCTGGCCTTTTGAATTGGGGTGATATGATCTCATGGGAGGTGACCCGTGAACTTTCTGGCTTGGACCGAACCACCCCAAATGTTTAGCTTCTTTGCGAACGCCTCGTCCACCCAATAATTGCCCGTAATCTCTATGGTCGGACCACGTTCGATCTCAAAAGGAATACCCGCACTCGCTCCAGGAGCGATGGTTTCAATGTGCTTGGCAAGTTGCTCGTCTGTGGGTCTATCGGATTTCCAAGCGTTAGGAGTCATCGAGACGGAGCATTTCCCGTTTGAGCCACTTCGCCACGCCATACAAAATGTGCAAACACGGATGGGTTCGCTGCTCTTATTCGTCAGAATCATCTTTACTGGAACCAACTCCGGGTATGGGAGAGCAGGAGGGGAAATCGAGAATGAGCAGGAGAGGCCACCGACCGTATCGGGTTTGGAGGCAATGTCGTCAGCGACTTTTTTGCCACACGCTCCGAGCGTAAGGGCAACTGCTAGAAGAATTGACCAGCCTTTCATGATGGTGTGACGGAAAAATCGCTGTGAAAGCGCAGAAGAGCAAGTCCGTAAACTTCGGTGGACAATTCGCCACCAGGCTCACTGATCTTCCGCCCATCGATTTGAAACTGTCAGTGCGGGCTTTAGCTGGGAGCTAGAGTAAACCAACACCGCCGGACCAGGCACGACCACGCTCACTTGTCATCAAGAGAAGGGGGCCAGCTCACCATTGCGTCGAGCTGGCTTCCTTCGTCCTTGAACTCCCTATGCGTAGAAGCTCTTCCACCGCTGTCTAGAATTCTTTGCCGTCAATGGGCTGCATCTCAAGATTTCCGAATGACGACTTTTCCAAAACAAGGTTATATCCTTTTGTGCGCCGTCCATAATTTGCAAATGAAAGGACTTTGGCCGCTTTGAAATATTTCGTTTGCGGACCGAAGAGATTAGTGTCGCCGAACCATTGTTGTCCAGCGGCGACTTTCACGATAAATTTTCCCGCTGGAGCTTGGCTGACGACCGTGCTTCCTCCATGAATAAAATATGCCGAAGCTACTTCGCCGGTGCTTTCGCTGACAAGCTTTATAAGAGAATCCGTTCCCACTGTGGAAGCAGAGATTGTGAAAGGCGCAGCGAACTTTATAAGCGCGGCAGAAAAAGAGAATGGACCATTTTCCGGCGACGGTCGTTCGATTAACGGAGATGTGCTCTTTTTTGGTTCCGCTGACTTTCCATGAATCATCTTGTAACGCTCTATCAATGCGCTCGGAACATAGCGGACCGGGACATTTACAACAATGGAGTTTCCTCCCGCCGTCATTGGACTTGCTATCCCGGCAATGTCACCTTGAATACTACTCACCTCAGGGTTGGCGAAGTGGGCACCAGCGTAATCGAACGCATTCTTATTCGGAAGTGAAAATCCCTCTTTTTTCAACGTCAACGCGTCATCGCTGACATTTAAAGCGATGGCCTTTCCGTTCTCGTCTTTCGACAACACAAACACCTTGTGCTCGTTTGGCCGACTTTCGATCACCGTGAAGTGCTCATCCTTGGAACCTGTTCTTAGCAGATTATTTTCGAAATACAGCGGCGCATCGTTCTTCAAGGCAACTTCGTCGTTCTTGTAAAACTCGACAGGCAAAAGAACTCGCGGGAGGCATAAGCAAAGCAGAATCACGATCTGAGCTTTCTTTGGGATTTTCATGGCGAACCCTCAATATCGAAAACCTTTTTAGCAAAAATGACGGCATTAGGTCCAGTCAATTTCAGCCTGGTCTGGATCAATTCATCAAAGTGTCAGTGGGCGCTTTAGCTGGGAGCTGAAGCAAATCACAACCCGCCGCCCTCACAGCGGCTCATCAGTAACCTGGTGACCGCTATCGGGCGAAGCTCTGCTTTCATCCCGTGCGGTCACCTTCCAAACCAAGAAAGGAAACCAAACCCAAATGAGTCCACAAGCAGGCTTTCTGCTGATGGAAAAAATCGCTCCACGCCTCCGGGCTGCCATCCCGAAGTGCGTGCAAAAGGTCGGAGCCGAGGATGATGAGGAACTGGTGCAGGACGCCATTGTCGTCGCTGCCCAAATGCTGGCAGCCGTGGAACGCAATGGGAAGACGGTGACGCCGGGGAACATCGCCTACTACACCATCCTGCACATGAAATCGGGCCGCAGAAGCCAATGCCGCTCCAGAGCGGATACGATGGCACCTGGAACCCAGCTCGACACCAAGAGCTGTGTGCTGTCGTTTGAGGAAGAGGTGGGGTTTGACCAGGAACTCGATGAACCCGTGACGCTGGGTGAGTTGCTGGCGGGGCATCATGATGATCCAGCCATGAGTGGAGCCAGGAACATCGATTGGGATGCATTCCTGGCCTCGCACGACCACAGGTATACCGTCATCGTCAAAGGGATCGTGGAAGGGCGCAACCTCAAGGAAACCGCAGCGATGGGTGGATCAGGGTATTCCCGGCTCTACCAGTTGAAGGAGCAGATGGCGGCTGATCTGAGGGAGTGGATGGGTGCTTCAGCGATTGAGGATTCCACCCGCATCCCAAGATGGCGTGGCAACATCATGGCGGACAGGGAGAAAGCTGCGTGTCAGGCGGATCGTCGTCGCCATTGATCCAACAAAACCAGCCAACGTTCCATCCGTTGGTTGGGTCCTTTCAAATTCCCACTGGTCTACTTGTTGTGGTGTTCGTGCACCTCCGATAAATGCGAAAGAGACCCAATGCGTATGGCAGGACCGCCGACACCGAAAGCAGCGGCAGAGGCCAAATGCGGTCGGGGTATTCGTCCATCAATTGCCTCGGCCACATTGCCCAACAATCCACGGTCGGGATTGAAAACAGGAACAGGCGAAATATCGCCCACAGCCAGTGTCCCCGACGTAATTCTCGGATCGAAAAGTATACGATCACGCCAACCCAGCCCCATGTCCCCACAGCGGTCAGAGCAGATTCGTTGAACTCAGCTTGCACGAAAGAAACTAAACACTGCACGCTTCGCTTTGCAACGCAGTTTTGCGCGGTGGCACAACCACAATATAATGCATGAATCGTCTCATCGCTGCACTGGCACTGTAGCAGAGGTATACGTCGACATCTCCCAACCTTTTCCGAACGCCGCTCGTTTACTTGTGTCCCGCTGACCGGCACATGAATTCAACACGGCGGCACAGAATAGTGCGGAGAGAATCCGAATCGGTTTGGTCATAGGGGAAACGATAGCCCTTGGTGGCAAATTTGCCACCGTGTTCGGACACTTCGGACAGTATCTTGCAAGTCCACTGAGCAATCGTGCGTGGCAAGCCCATAGTATCCGGTGGGCTGGCTCTTCAGGCTGTTTTGGGCCGCAAGGCGCGTAACGCAGCGAAGCAAAGAAGTGGTCCGAGCAAATAAATGACCCAGCGCGGTGCCGCAGGAACGCCAGCCACCAGTTGCACTCGTAGCGGAATGGCGGATATCTGATGAGCTGGCTCGTTGTCTGAAGAACTGGCAGAAATGGAGATTGTGTATGAACCGGGACTTGAAGGAAGCGTGATTTGCTTAGAATATATCTCGTAACTGACCGATCCGTTGCTTCCTGTGCCGATGTCCGTCAATTGCACCGGAGAGGATTGAGTGCCGCCTGGACCACTTAGGACGACAAAGGGTGCAGCTCCGCTCCAGTTAGCGCCGTCAGACCATGCCTTCGCCTGGATTGTAACGGTGCTTCCGGCTATTAACGTTGCCCCTTGAGCGAACGACACGACGGCCAATTTGCGAGAATGAGAATAAGGCGTGTATGCCCCGCCGTCGGAATTCAAGGCCACGGATGAATTGATATTTGGGTCCAGATTTGGCAGGTAATAAACAGCGGAGTTGCTTGTGTCTCCCAGATAGACAACATCACCCTTGTTGTTGTTGCTTGTATTGTCCTGCGGACGGTTGCTCGAAAAGCCAACAAGCGTGGTATTTGGCATTCCAACGGGAAATGCATCCTGGTCGTTGTAGCCGTCCAAGTTCGTGGGCAAGATCGATGATCCTTGCGAATTCACCGCATACTCGTAAATCTTCGCATGTTTGTCGGCCGGATATGACGCCCATCTCGTGTAGAGAATCGTATTCGCATCTCGGTAGCTGGGATAGATTGATTCCTCGCCTTGTCCGATTATGTTATTCAAATTTGTGCCGCTAGAGGACATCGTCCATATATCCTCGTCGACAGGGTCGGACTGACCGCCCGAATAATAGACGATATTTGCGCCGGTAGGTGGTGAAAAGCAAGGCGCAGATTTCTCATCGGATGTGAACGTCAACTGTGCCTGCCCGGTCCCATCCAGATTCATGAGCCAAATCTGACCATTCGCACCGCTGACACCGGTCTGAGTGTTCTTATAGACGATGCGAAGGCCATCGGGTGAAAAGTTAGGGTCTTCATTCCGGCCACTCCCATTGCTGGTTAATTGGGTGAGGCTATTGTCGGCGAAATTATAGAGAAATACTTGCAAATACGAACCATCAAGCGTGGGGCCGTTATTGGCAGGAACGCCGAGAGGTATTCCCGCGAAGACGATGGATGAGCCATCCGGAGAAAACTTGGGATTGACGGCATATTGGACCTGGGATGATCCGATGATCGTATTGGGCAAACTGGAGGGCAGGGTGTAGAGTTGGATGGTTCCATCGATTGTGTTCGGCGATGGGGTTGCGAGATAGCTGCTATAAACCTGATAAGCGATCCTCCCGGTGAACGCGGGGTTTGCCCCAACCGTAAATGTCTTGTCAAAATGCCCAATATTGTTCTTTGGTGGGTAATACAACACAGCGCGTGCAGTATAGGTGCCATCTGGCCATCCTGAGGGAATAGTAAAATTGAATGTGACCTCCCCCATCGTGTTGTTCGGCGGAATAGTCACGGGCAGGGAGTTTCCACTATTCACCTGGGTAAGCGGTGTTGTCGCGGTGGGCTCGATTTCGGTGGCGACATAATACGTCGTTGACTGGTTGCCTGTGACGATGCACGGGATGGGGATCGTCCCGCCAGGTCCCACGGTGGGGATGGCATTAACGGTTACACTTGGCGACGTCTGCGCCTCGGATACTGCCGGGAGAGACACACCGGCGGCGATCGCCAAGCAAACGACACGAGAAAAGGATTTCATACCGGGGATACCGCATACCCGAAAAACAAATGTGTTCAACGCAAATTCGTCGTGACACCTAATCTTCACATAAAAATACCGTCAGCCGAGAGCTGGCGTTCAACCAGAAAGGAGAAACCACGTGAGCAAACTCGCTCTACCCGTGGCGGAACTCAAACCCGCCCTCACTGGACTCGGCAAGGTCGTCAGCAAACGCTGCACACTTCCAGTCCTGTCCCACATCAAAATAGAACGCACCAAAGACGGCTGGACCGCACTCACCGGCACCGACCTTGATGTGTTCATCACCGTTCGCCTGGAGCAACCCAGCGACGGTGAACCCATCAGCTTGCTCGTCCCCTACGATGAGCTGCTGAAGATCACCAAGAACAGCCAGAAATCCGACACCATCCTTGTTCGGAGTGGAGAGAACTCATCCGAGCCGTCCGTGACCGTGGAATACGCCATCGGCAGCCAGGTGGCCGAAGCCAAACTCGGATCATTGCCGGTCGAGGAGTTCCCTGAAATCCCTCGGATCAAGGGAGACCCTGTCCCGGTGAATGATTCACTCCGTGAATCAATACATGAAGCGTTCGATTGTGCCAGCACGGATGAGACCCGGCTGGTCCTCAACAGTGCGTTCATCGACGTGTCCAAGGAGGACGGGCACTACGTCGTGGGCACCAACGGATCGCATTTGTTCGCGAGCAACTCGTTCAAGCTGCCTTTGAAGGAATGCCTGGTCCTGCCCACCCACAAATTCTTTGGCTTCAAAGAATTCAACAATGACGGAGAGTGGCAGTTGAAGGCAAACGCAGCGAACCACAAGGACAGTGTCCTCTGGTTCCAGATCAGCAGTCGGCGCTGGCGCTTTATCGGTCGGCAGATCGACGGCACGTATCCGAACTGGAGGCAGGTGCTTCCCAACAACTCGCAATACGAGACGGGCCTTCAGCTCTCAGACCTCGATGCGCTGGCCGACGCCATTGACCGGCTGCCGGATCATGATGTTCTCAACCACACCATCGGGATCGAGCGTCAGCAATCCAAGGTGAACCTCCTGTGGAAACCGGACAAAGAGCAGGATTGGAAACGTCTCCCGGTCACTGTGGATCAGCTCACCGGCAAGGACATCACCATCTACCTGAATCGCATCTACCTGACGAAGGCCCTCCGCTTCGGGCTTCATCGACTCGACTGCATCGATCCGATGTCCCCGGTGAGGTTCAGCCATGAAGGACGACAAATGATCGTGATGCCGGTGAGGGCTCAGGCAGCGCCGGAGAAGACAGAAGCCCCTACAGCGGCCTCACAGGCTCAGGAAACACCACCAGAACAACCCGCAGCCCCATCATCAACCGCTGCCAACGAAGAAAGGACACCAATGGTCAACGACACCACCGAACCAACCAAATCCACAGAACCCATCACCATCGATTCGATCATCATCGATGCCGAGGCGCTGAAAACCACGATCCAGGACACCTTGGGCGAAGTGAGCGTGCTCTGCAAGAAGCTCAAAACCTTCCAGCGTGAGCACAAGACCAGCACCAAAGAGCTGCAATCGGTCCGACAGACGCTCAAGGGGCTTCAGGGACTGAAGCTCTGAACCTCACAGCGCCAGCCAACGTTCGATCCGTGGCTGGCAGTGCTGCCATCACGGCTTCATGAACTTCTTCAATCGGGCGTAATACCCACTATATCCTGGCATCTTACCGTCGAAGGGAATGTCGAAAGAGAAAGCCAGGTCTGGGTTCCCCAACTCCTTTGTCGTCACAGAAAAAACGCATGTGATCGCTTTTTCGTGCAGCTCTGATGACAGGGGTCGGATTGCCTGCTTTTCCCCAGAACGTATCGAGCCATTTTGATCCGTCGTGATTTTAACCGTGCCTAAAGATGTGAAGTAGTGGGCAGGAGGAAATCCGAGAAATCGTGACTGTGAGCCGATATTCTCCAAGATTTTAACCGTGAATTGAATATCTCCATTAGCAAGGCGTTGGGATTGAATCTCAAACTTCAGGGGTGAATAGTCCTGCGGTCCCGGAGAAACCTCTGAGTTGGGGCTAAAGGCACTCGCCGTGCCACTGAGGACCACCAAACCAAGGGCGACGAGGAACAACGCGGCTTTCATCGTGGCAGTTTCCTGCATCGTCTCTGCTGGGACAAGTGAATTCTCGCGCACCTCGGCAGCGTTAATTTGAGGGTTGCTCTTGATCCCAGTCCTCGACCTCAATCAATACCATCACTCGTGCAGCATCCACACACGACAAAAGAAAGGATGAAGTCCGATGAACTCCCTGTTGCGCCTATTGTGGACGGAGCGGAAGAAAGTGAAACACTTCGTCACCGCTGAGTTCCTTTGGCTCGTGTGTCCAGTGTAGGAACAAGGCATCCCCTGCAACTCGACCACGATACTCGCGCCTGCCTCAACCAAAGGTTCGGCTGTCGAGAAAGTCAACATGGAACCCGACAGTCGATAATGGCCTTGAGCACAGCCGCGCCCCTTCCGCAGCCAATCCTGGATGGTCTTGAAACGAGTGCCGATCACATCAGTGCCGACAACAATTCCATCGGGATAAAAGCGAAGGTAATCGTTTTGATTCGGCCCCTCGGATGAGCTGTAAAGACCGTCGTAACGCAACGCGGTCCGATGCAGGGGGCGAAGCTGTGTGCAGGCGGTGGCGCAAGATGTGAACAAGCAAACCGCTATCGTAATCTTGAAGTCAGCTTTCATCTTGGCAGTTTCCTATACTCGTGCTGCTCAGTGAGGCGCGAAGTTTCTCAGGTGCGCGAATTCTTCTCAATAGCCTCATTGATCGCAGTCATTGTCATCCTCGTGGCAGTGGCCGTAATTAAGATAATCCTCCAATAGGCTGCTCAATTCCCAACTCGCTCCTCACGAACTGCTACCTTGACGAAGTTTTTGTTTTGATAATGGTAGGTCGTATCGGCAAGGTGACCACCGCCATAATTCGCCCAGGTCTTTAGAACCAACATACCGTTGCTGCTTTCATTCAAGGAGTAGGACTCCCCCCAGAACTCGCAAACTACTCGTGTGCGGTTCGCTTGCCTCGAAACGATGAAATATTCGACGTTGCGAGCCCGTGGGACAGCTTGCAATACCCACAAGGAGAATTCACGAGTAGGAGAGGTAAATCGTTGGACCGCCGAAATTCCATCGCGTAGGCTGGTCATTCCCTTGGCCGTGGCTGATTCAGCCGCGCCACCGGCACTCTCGCGATACTCCCTGCTTATGAGGACGGAGTGAATAACCACATCTGGGACATCGGCAACAGGCACCTCCGAACGGTTCAGAGACGCCCAGCAACCATCCCGAATGGGCGACAGCACGAAGATGCCGACCAACACCATTCGGAGGAAACACCGTTTGCGTAAAAGTGAATACCCAATCCGAAGAGCCAAGAGCACAACGACCATACAAATGCTCAGATATAAGATGGGTCCATTCCAAACTGTAGCCTCAACATATTTAGAAGGCAAAAAGTTCTTGAGTCGTGCATAATAGACATCTGCGCTCGGCATTAGGACCAGTTTCCCGTCCAACATCTCTTCCGCTTGAAGGTCGAAAGAAAAACATAGATTGGGATTTTTAATTTCCGTTTGCGTTACAGCAAACGTAAAAGTGACAGAAACTCCTCGGCGCTCCTCCTTCACCCGATTTTTATCAGGAAACGATGTTGAACTTTCTTCATTGGGCGTAATCTTCATAATGCATAAGCCCCCTGCCACATGGCTCGGGAACTTAAGCCCCTTTTCTGAAACTTTGATTATGAACTGAATATCGCCATCAGGAAGTTGCGTCGATTGAACATCAAAACCCACCGCTAATGCATTGACATTATCGGGCTTCACCTCACGCGAGAGTATAGTGGCGTGGACCGTAGAAATGAGAGAAAACAGTCCAACAGCGAAGATCAAGAACGCGGCTTTCATCGTGGCAAGCTCGCATACCGCCTCCCCTACCACAAACGAATTTTGGCACGTCTGGTCGACTTTCGGTGGCGTGATGCTTTCGATCCCAGTCACAGACTGAAATCAACTGCATCACCCATGCAGCAGGTGCAGCAGCACTAAAATTGTGCTGCTGCTGCACCAACTGCACTAGCATTTGGTGCAATGGTGCAAGAGGTGCAAAATGCACTTGTTGCACCTCTGCACTTCACTTGCCGGTGTTTGAAGGTAATGAGCATTGGACAATATTCGCCGGATTAATCAGAATAACCGAGAAGATGATTGGACGGAAAAAGCTCGAACTTCTGGGTTTCACCTTGGCAAGTGATGGTGACGAGAATGAGGCGTTGGCCTTGTTTTAAATTAAGGTAGTAAGCGGCAGAAGCAGTATAGCCGCGCCCATGGCTATTAAGTCTAAAGCCAGGAATGACTTCCTCTGATGACTGTTGCGGGCGTATGGACACCTTATGCCTTTCCTGGTCCCACGGTTGAATCTGTAAGTCTCCATAATGAATCATCGTGGCCCCATCCGATACGGGGAATTGGACCTGCAAAAGCGACGGCGCTTTCGTGTGATCGACAAAGAGTTTCGTGTCTCGACCACACAGCATCAGGCTCTTAGATTCTTGCTTACTCGGGTTCCACTTCGCAGCGGGTTCCGAAGGTCGGCATCCCGCGATTAAAACGACGATAGCGCCAAGCAAAAGCCATGCGTAGCGCACATGCAGTGCAGCCGGAAACACAGGTATATGCATTCCCTCCAATGCACCAGAGGAATGACTTTTACAACCCAGAAAGGAGGCAAAATGCCCTCAAGGAACACCGAGGTCCTGAAGCAGATCATCCAAGCACTGGAGATCACAGACCCTCATGTGCTGGCCAAACTGGAAGACCACTTCAAGGGGTCTCTCCTGGTCGTGGCAGGCACTGAAACCGATGTGGCCCAATACGCTGAAGAACTGCGCCTGGCCATCATCGACGAAGAACGAGGCCCGGTGCTGGACTACATCCAGCAGCACCAGCTCGCCCACGTCACCATCGATCAGGTGGAAGAGGCGATAAACGCTCTCTTTCCGGATCGATTCATTGAACCGTAAACCCGTCCCCAAGTGGGGACATCAACAGAAAGGAGCCCAGGCGGACATTTGCACTGCATGGGCTGCTGGACGTCGCTGTGGCGTTAAACTGATGGGGTGAAAAAGATCAGCGTTTCCTCTTCGAGGGGACGCTTTTCTTTAGCTTTCTTCGACCGTTGATGCGGCGGGAGACGACACAATTGAAGCAAGCGCTCGTCGAGCGAGGGTGCCTGCTGCAAACCTTGCATTCAATTCGGCGGCTGTGGCCATGAAAGTTACCAGCGCCGCAGTGACTCCCGTGTATTCCTTGCCCGTTTTTGTAACGATGCCAGCATGCACAAGACTTTGAAGTTTTTCGTAGGCACGCAATCGCATCATCTCCTCGCCGCCATGTGCCGCATTCCGAGATCGAAGGTTTGCGTAAACAATCAAAAAGAGAGCCTTAAACTCGTAGGACGCCTTTTTGGAAAGCACAGTAGCAAGCTCCTCTGCAATCCGATCTGGACCCCGAAGTGAGAAGCCGTATTTTAATTTCATCCACAGAGATAATCCGGTTTCCGGGAAAGTCCAATGGTAAAGGACCTCCGCACGAAAAGATCAGTGTTTCTCCTTCGGAGAGGCACTTTTCTTTAGCTTGTGGGAGCAGCGGTGTTCATCCGAGCGGAGAAGGTTCGTGTCGTCGATGCACTCGTTTTGTTTGCACTCAACGGTGAAGCGCGATACTACGTCCCCATGAGAGCCGTCCTCGTGATAATTGCCATTCTAATGATGACACAAACCATTTCTGCAATTGACCATGCGTTGGGAATGACAGAAACGAAGAAAATCAACGGCAGCGATGTCACGGTGTTCGTTCAGCGGCATGGTGCGAAGGTTGTAGTGCAACTGATTGTCGTTGGCGCAAAGCCCGATTCGATAAAATATGAAGATGTAAAAGTGCTGGCGATAGACGGTGTGGGAGCTGAGGTGCCTATGGAAAAGATCTTGCCCACGACGGGGTCATACGGGAACGACAACGGTGCAGGATACGGCGGCTATAAGTTAAACCTTCGCGAGGGGCAACGGTTGCTGGCAATTAAAGTTACTTGGAATGGTGATAGCGTTCGGTATCCAATTAAAGAGCAGGCCCCTTGACCATTGATGCCTCGCTGCCTGCTCACCCATAAATTGCCGAGTCAACTATCCCCAATTTGCCAACCCAAAGCGATATTTGTCGCACCATTTGATCGGTGTGAACCTGTCAATAGCGTTGCCGTCAGCTCAAACGTGGCGAGCACGAAGGATGACAAATGAAAGGCGTAGATCAATGCGGGACCAGATCAGCAGCGGGGAAGTCAACCTCTTCGTCATCCCATTTCATCGTGACTCTGGAGATGGCTGTCGCGTCGCCAGCTATTTTATACATCCCGATAAAAACGCCATCGTGCTGGGATTCGGAAATGTAGGAGTCGCTCTCCAGTGGGAATCGCAATGTTGGTATTTTTGCACCATGGTCATCAAAAGCAGACAACGCAATCTGCGCGTATTTGATTTCCGTTTCACGAATTCCTTTGAACAAGACATCGAGCACCTTGGGTCCATCGTCAGGCCAACTCTTGATCGTAATGCTCACCCGCCCACCGTGCAGTTCTTTGAAGGTGAGATATTTGGCCCTCGGCGGTGGCGCGAACACCACTTCGTCCCCTTTCCAGTCTAGGATGATTTTAGCTATGCGTGCTTCCTCTGCATCAGGATGGTAAAATCCCAACCACGCATCGCCACGATACTTTCCAAAGCCGCAATTCAAATATGCAGGTTTCCTGTCCCCTTGGGTGACCGCAATCTCCTCTCCCAAATCGTCCAATGCACGAACATCTACGTCTGCGTATCTGATCTCATCTTGTGACCCATAAAAGAAGACCTTTAGGAGTGCACGTCCTTTTGCGTCGTGCGACAAAACAATGCTCACCTTTGCGTCGTGAATCGGCTTTGCGTCTTTGGGCGGCACCGAATGGCTCTGGCCGTAGGAAGCTCCGCAGAGCGACACCGCCAGGAGTGTGAGAATTGACAAGAGTTTTGCCATGCTGGTTTCTACTCGCCCGACAGATACGTTGCAAGTGCAGGAAATGATATTTCATCCAACAGGCACAACGTTGGTGCGGACCGTGGAGAAAAGCTCCGTATACGCCAATTGTGAGCAATGGCGAGGCATCCCAACAAAGCCCAGAGTCTACGGGACCCGTGTTCTCTTTGCTTTAGTGGGGAGGATGGCTCACGGTGTCAAAAGCATTAAGTTAGAAAAAGCTCAAAACCGGACAATTTGTGTCAATCATATATATACCTGAAAACGAAAATGGAAGTGAATGACCTAATTTGTCCTGATGCTGAGAATGTCATTGACGATTGTGCTATTATTTGTCAGAATACATAATGCGGGGTGCTAATGCATATTCTTAAGCAGTTATTAATATAAGAATAGATGAATGAATACATCAGCTCATTCATGTATATATCATTGACATGATTTGTCCGCTTTTCGATTTTGTTGCATGATGACACATTTTTGTTGTCACGACAGAACTCATTACCACAAGTTCATTCGGTAATATCATTGACGCATTTTGTCCGTTTCTGCTTGCTATTTGCATAGTAAGCGCGCTATCATGGCAGGAGATTTAGGAACGGATTCATGACAAAGCATATTGGCAGACTTATTAGCAACGGACTCAAGCTCGCCCCAGACACATTGCTTTCTCTCCCGGTTGCCAAAGATCACGGTTTTTATCCCAGCATCCTTTACCCCTATCTCCAGGAGAAGCAGAAACAACAACGCTTCTACGGCGAGGGCCACAACATGAGGAAAGGCATTCGGTGGATCCCATCTCTCCCAGCATCACAGATTGTGCAAGACCTTCCAGCATTCCCAGACACCCAGACAGTGATTCGAGCAGCGGACACCTTGGAGACCGCAGGGCTCATCGTCACTGAAAGGACAGGCGCATTTCTCCCACCCACTCACAGGACATACAGGAAGAGGGACATCTCCACCTGGTGGCACGTTTCCAATGAGCATGTGGCCAGGAAAGTTCCCGCTGAATATTCGGACCGCAGGCAGAACTACATCGTCAGTGCGATTGAAGTGGCTGCCTACGGAACCGCTGAGGCCCTCATCCTTGCGTATTGGCGTCGTTCTCCCATGAGCCCCGCACAATGGAGAAAGCTCTCCGCAACCGAAATGGCCGCAGTGTTGCCGATGGACGAAAAGACCATCCGTCGGCATCTCAAAGCGATGATCGAACGAGAGATCTTGGTTCAGCACGAACAGAAGCCGAAGCTCTACGCCATGCCAGGTGAATTGGTGCGTGCCTTGCCAATGCACACAATGGCACTCAACTGAAAAAGGTCAGCGGTTCCTCTTTGAGAGGACGCTTTTCTTTTAGCTTTTTGGAATATATCGGATACTATTAGATCACATTTACATACGCAGGAAGTTTTAGCATGCCGAACAGCTCGTTGAAAAACGCCTCAAAGCAGCTCAA
>Ga0206903_10200_pt2 | contig 14772 bp, 9 predicted proteins | sample Alteio_BWOrgHeat_45_FD_152959 | JGI IMG/M metagenome (GOLD analysis project Ga0206903, IMG submission 152959) | Enriched cells from forest soil in Barre Woods Harvard Forest LTER site, Petersham, Massachusetts, United States -... | ecosystem: Environmental > Terrestrial > Soil > Temperate forest >... | reverse complement strand
GGCGGTTGGGACGAAACAACTGATCGAAAGGCAGCTCGTATTCATAGCTGACGACAAAGTTGTGCTTTACGTCGAAGGAGGATATGGCATAGCTGAGCGCCGGGTTGAAGGGATTAACCTCTTCACCGACGTTCGACGATTGATCGAGAGACTTGCCGTAGGTATAAGAGGCGGAGAACTGGAGACGTCCGCTTGTGTGGCGGGCGCTGAGTTCTACTGCGTTGTAGTTGGCGGAGCCGATGGTGGACTGAAGCGCATTGCTACCGAAGTTCGGCCCTAGCGGTCCGCGTGTTCCTGGTACCTGGCCGCCGCCAATCGGATAATAGACGGTGTCCTCGCCACCCGGACCGCAGGTGAGCGTCCCCGGCTGGACCGAACCAGGCTGACTGAGGCTCAGGCAAAGTGACGGGTTTCCGGGATTCGGCTCGATCAGCACACGCTGACGATGGCTGGACGTACCCACATAGCTCGCGCTGAAGACTGTATTTGGCCCGGCCTGTCGCTCGATCGAGAGCATCCACTCCTCGGTATAAGGTGTGCGGTTATGGATGTCATACCCAGGGATGCCGCTGATCGGCTCATAAGTGCTCCAGTTGATGTTTGGGTCCGGGTTGCTGCGCGAGGAGTTTAGAGGAGCAAAGGTATACGGGAAAGGCTGTCCGTTATTCTGTCCACTAGCCGCTGTGATGAACGGTGTCGCGAAGAGCGGCGGAGCCGGGCTGGTGTAGGTCGTGCCATAGGGCGCATTTGCCGCCAGCACGCCGATCGAAAGGGCCTCAATCGCTGTGTAGAAGTTGCCGTAGCTTGCCCGAACGCTGGTCGTTCCTGGAGAGCCCAGCATCTTTTCGATAAAGCTGCCTGCAGCGGCTTGTGGAGACCAGGCAAGCCCTACGCGCGGTGAAAAGCTGTGGTTATCGATCGGCGCGAGGGTGTTGGGAATGCCGGGATCACCCGGATAAAGAATTCCCGGAGGCGCGCCCGGAAAGACGACCGACTGAGCGCCCGGAACGAAGGTCGAAATCTGGTTATACTTTTCCGACCACGGCGCAATGCGATCCCAGCGAAGACCATAATTCAGTGTGAGATTGGGCAGCGCATGCCAGCTATCCTGCGCGAAGAGACCGACATATCGATTCCGAGCATAGAAGGGATTCAGCTGGCTCTGGTTGTACTGGCTGGGCACACCAATCAGGAAGTCGGCGAAGTCAACGCCGGTCTCGGTTCCGGAGAAGACAAAGTTGCCATTGAACTGGGCGATGGGGTGAGCGTTGACCTGGTCGGAGTGAAATTCACCGCCGAACTTTATGGTGTGTTTGCCAAGCACCTTGGAGAAGGCATCGGTAACCTGATATGTATTGTTCGCTTGAATCAGCTGGTTGGCCGCCGCGCCCGTGGAGAAGCCATTGAAGTTGAGGTTTTCCACGCTCTGCCCCTTCGGATCGAGAGCGACGATACTGGCACTGCCATCAGCATTCTCGAAACCCTGCGAAGTCAGGCTTACATTTCGCCCACCCAGAGGCTGACCGATATTGGTGAGATTGCGCATGTAGCTGAAGTGGAGTTCATTAACCGCTGTGGCATTGAAGGTCTTTGTATTGCCGAGCGTGATAAGCTGTGCGCGGCCCGAGGTGAGGGCATTGAAACCGGGAACACTGGCGCCGCTCTGCGCTACCGGATATGGGTTGTCGAGATCGAAATCGTCGATGAAGTAATACGCGGACATCAAGCCCCATCGTGTATCGGTGTCCAGGCGAACTGCGCCTTTGTCATCGCGAACAGTCTGGTTGAAGGAGGAGGTCGCAAAAGTTCCTCCGGCGGTATTCGGTGCCGGAATATATTGAAGCATCCTCTGTGCAGGAGTGGACCATGCACGTTGCGGAATGACGGCATTGGGAAAGACGCACTGCGTCGAGGTAGTACATCCCGACACATAGTAAGGTTCTCCGGCAACCACGTTATAGCCCAGCTTTTGCGTGAGAAGGCTCGCGAAATAAGAACCGCCTACCGCTCCTGTGAGGTTGCTGGCCAGGTCAGAGAGATTCCCGGCGCGATCCGCACTCGAAGGCACACTGATATTGCCGGTATCAATGCCCTGCGTCTGGCGAGTGCCCTGATAGTCCGTGAAAAAGAAGATCTTGTCGTGCAGAATCGGCCCACCTAACGTCCCTCCAAACTGATTTTGGCGGAAGGCGCCGCGCGTAGGAGAAAAATAGTTGCGCGCATCGAGGTCTGTGTTGCGCAGAAACTCAAATACATTGCCGTGGAATGCATTGCCGCCGGATTTCGTAATGACACTGATTTGACCGCCACTGAATTCCCCGTACTCGGCATCGAAGTCGCTGGTGATGATGCGAAACTCCGCAATCGAATCGAGGTTGGGAATAATGGCTGTGCCAGCGTTGACGTCTTCTTCGGCATCGCCACCGTTCACGCTGAAAAAGTTGGCGAATTCCCGCTGCCCATTCACGGAGATCGTGCCGGGATTTAGAGTTCCCGACGGATTGAGAATGGTCGCTCCCACATCCTGTACTGTGCTGGAAGTTATCGACGTGGCCGGCGCGACGCCGGGCTGCAGCGAGAGCAGATCCGTGTAACTTCGGCCATCAAGCGGCACAGCAGTCATCTGCCGCCCGCTGATCACCTGACCGAGCTGCGTACTCGTCGTCTCGACATGCAGCGTATTGTCGGTCACGCTCACGGTCTGAGAGCCGCCACCGACTTCGAGCGAAGCATCGAGTGTGAGAGCCGCATTCGTGTCCAGCACGATGCCTTTGCGCTGATAGCCGGAGAAGCCCACAGCCTGCACGTTCAACTCATAACGGCCAACTGGCAGAACAGGTAGAGTGTAGTATCCCTTGCTGTTTGTACGTGCCTGGTACGAAATGGCTGTGTCAACTTCTTTGACGGTCACCTCCGCATTGGCAACAACCCTGCCCGACGGGTCTTTCACCGTGCCGGAAATACTTCCAGCCACACTGGCCCACATCAAAGCGGCAGATAAGATGCCGATGACACAAATGATCTTTCCAATTTTGCCTGCCGCCCAACGTAATTTCCCTGGCATGCTTTACTCCTGATCTCTTTGCTGACGCGCGATCACAAGTTCTACTGAATCGTGATTCTGGCTTTTCAACTCAGACGGCGCGGAGACGATTGAACAAGTCGCAAAACGGGCGCATGCCTGATCGGCTGCGTCCGATCCGGATACCGCAGGAGCTGTTGTCTTGCCAAGATCCTGCGCTGAAATCGCGCCACTTTCCGGATGAGCCTGCTGTGCAGTCGCCGTGAAAACACAAACGAGAATGAAAAGGGGAAGGTAAATCAGAGAACGAGTTCTTGAAAAAAGACGCTCGCGGCCACCTGCAAAATGGAGCTGCACCTTAGTTCTCATTGCTATGGCCTCACAAAGCACACACACGTTGTCCTCAGGCCCTTTGAAAGAAGCTTCGGCCATCGTGACAGTTGAAACTTTGCGGGCAGAAATCCTATAGTGAAGGAAGCCCGCAGTCGTATCTGTGGTTCCCAGGTCCTCGCGGTCTCCGCCAAGAGTTAGCCGTGGGGATCTGGTTCTTATTATCGAAAAATCATTGCAGGACTTTTTGCCGTGCCGTACACCGCCTGCACAGTCCTCCGACCTCCAGGCGCATGACCTGAACCTCAAAATTGTTTTTTTCACTGATTTCCTGCTTCATCCGATCGAATGTGGGACTGGAAAATTCCTCGATTTCGCCACACCGGAAGCAGGCTAAATGCAAATGATCTTTCTGGGTCTTGACCTCGTAGTAGTGCTTCTCTCCGTTGAGGTGCATGAGGTCAAGTTCATCGATCATGCCGAGACGTTTCAACAACTCAAGCGTCCTGTACACAGTCGCGCGATCGATGTTTGGATCGCGCTTTCGCGCGAGACTCAGCAGACTCGCCGCATCTAAATGGCTCGTTGCTTCCTGAATCGTCTCAATTAGGGCACGACGCTGCGCAGTCAGGCGCACTCCCTGCGCTTCTACTTCATTCAGTAAATCGTGTCGTTTAAGCATCAGCCTAGTTGCGACTCGTTCGCAACACACCATTTAATATACGACGAATTTAGTCCGATTACAATTGGCCCGTGTGAAATTTCATCCTTGATGCGTGCCATTGCCCACCTTTTTCAATTTGAGCGCAAGATGCGGATATTTCCATTGCCCACGTTTTTCTATGGTCTTGGAGAAGGGGAAATTACTCAGCGGTCAGAAAGGTTCTCAATGGTACGGACAATCGATCCGGCGATTTTGTACTTCGGCACTCCGGTAGTGCTGATCAGCACTTTGAATGAAGATGGCTCGGCCAATCTTGCTCCTATGTCTTCGGCATGGTGGCTCGGACGCCGGTGCATGCTTGGCCTGGGAGCGCGGTCGAAGACGCCGCAAAATCTTATTCGTACAGGTGAATGTGTGCTGAATCTGCCCTCCGATAATCTGGCAGAGATGGTCAATCGGCTGGCGCTGACGACTGGCTCCGATCCAGTGCCTCAACACAAAGTCCAGAAAGGCTATCGTTTTGAACGCGATAAGTTCGCCCTTTCCGGATTTACGGCCGTAGATTCAGAAACGGTTGCGGTGCCGCGTGCGCTCGAATGTCCTGTGCAGTTGGAAGCGAAGCTGGAACGGGTGCATCCGCTGGAGGAAGAGGACGAACAGCGGAGAGGATCACTAATTGGCCTGGAAGTGCGTGTAACACAAGTGCATATCGATGACGACATTCAGATGGACGGCGTGCAGAACCGCATCGATCCGGACAAGTGGCGGCCTCTGATCATGAGTTTCCAGAAGTTTTATGGGTTAGGGCCGCAGTTGCATGAGTCGACGCTCGCCACGATTCCGGAAGAGATGTATCGAAGCACAAAGCGGGCCGTGCCAGAACTCGTTTCACGATGAAACGCCTCCCTTCTCTCTACGCTTCGAGCAGAGTCGCGCGATAAAGAAAATTGAGATTTGTCTCGATCCCCTGCTCCAGTTCTTCAACCGAGGTTTGCGGAAACTCGGCTTTAAGCGCTTCGAGGAGGGCAGCGCGATCACGCGTACCATCCAGCAATTGCACGAAGTAGCGACCGACTGTATCGGTGAGTTCCAACTGGAAGTGCCGCAGGGTAGACGTGTAGGCATGCGTCTTTGCTTCGAGCCTGCTCGTAGCAGTGGCCCTGGGATACTCGGTAATGCCGTCGGCCAGCGTCGGCTTCCACGTGTGCAGTTCGATCATTTTTGCTACAGCCATTTGCAGCAAAAGTTTTGCCGCCTGCTCCACCGCGGTAATTCCGTTTGCCGCGAGAACTGGCATTAATGCATCGAAGCTGAGTGCGTGCGGCCACGCGGGAATCAGCTTCTCCATAAGCGCAATCGTGATTTGCTGATTGCAATGCAGCTTCGTTCCGCCACTTGACAGGGTATAGTATCTTGCGTTTTCTGACTCCCCCGAACTGGATATGGCCGACGAGGAATAGAGCAAACCGCGGAACTGCTCCGCAGGGAAGTTGCGGGTCAGCTTGTGATCTGCACGGCACAGAAGCGTCTCGCGATACATGCGCATCCGGGCAAAGTCGATCATTTGCTCCTGAGCAATAATGTCGGAGGCTGCAGGCTTGATGGCATTCTGAAAATCTGCCTTGAAGCATGGGTCGTTAGGTGGAGGCAACACGGCTTCACTGAGATATTGCAGGCCATGCCTGTTTGCGTGCTCCACCAACTGTGAAAAATAGACAGGATGGTATGCAGGGCTGAGATCGTCGTGGAAGATGGCAGCCACACGGCCAGTCGTAAGCCGCTTAAGCTGCTCCTCAAAGAGCGCCCGGTAGATATCGCCTTCCGGTCTGGCATTTGCGATCGACTTGATGAACGCGATAGCTTCTTCAACCTGCTGTTGCGGATCGTTTATCCCTTGAATGCGGGCAAATATCATCTCCCGGCTCATTTTGCGTAAGTAGCCGCCAGGAAGTGCGTTATAGCTGATGAAGGCGACTCCGTTAGGTGCGAGATGTTCTCCGCAGAGTGAGAGCAGACGATCTCGCACCGGCTCCGGCACCCAGGCATAGAGACCGTGAGCGATGATGTAGTCAAACTCGCCGAGTTCCGGCCCGACATCGAGCAAATTGGCCTGGAAGAGCCGAATATTCTTCAGGCCAAGCCGGCGGATTCGCTCCTGTCCCCGAGCGATGCACTCCGGAGCAAGATCGAAACCGACAAATTCCCCTCCCGGAATGGCATAAGCCATAGGAATGACGTTGGCGCCCTCATTGCAGGCGATTTCCAGGACGCGACAATGCTCTATAGGCGCTGGTTCCAGTCCATAGAGAAGTGCCATAACTGCCAGTTGGTCGGGATGGGTATCCGCGTAAACAAAGCCCGGATATTCGACAACGTCGTAGGAATCTCGTTCTTGGACCTTTTCATCAGCCATATCTTCAGAAGGCATTCCTAAGCTCCTCATATTCATCATGGTTGCCCGAGGAGGCCCGGCGTTTCCACTCCCGTTATAGACTAAGCGGAATCAATAACTTAGAGCAATCTTAAAACTTGCATCCCGAATGGAATAATCCGCATCAGATAAGTTGACAATAAATGACTCAAGTGCGAAGCTAAAGGCAGCAAATTCAGGCTGAAGCCAGCACGAGGACAGTGGGGCAGAGAATTATGGCAAAGATTATTGGAATTGACCTGGGCACGACGAACTCCGTCGTAGCCGTCATGGAAGGTGGCGAGCCAAAAGTAATCGCCAATGAAGAAGGCGGGCGCACAACGCCTTCCGTAGTGGGTTTTACGAAAAGCGGTGAGCGGCTGGTTGGCCAGGTGGCCAAGCGCCAGGCTATTACCAACCCAGAGAACACTATTTACTCGATTAAGCGCTTCATGGGCCGTCGTTATGACGAAGTGAACGACGAGATGAAGATGGTGCCGTACAAAGTCGTCAAGCAAGGCGACCATGTAGCGATCGAGGCGCAGGGCAAGCTGTACACCCCGCCAGAGATTTCGGCGATGATCCTGCAGAAGCTGAAAAAGGCGGCTGAGGATTACCTTGGTACTTCCGTTTCGGAAGCCGTGATCACGGTGCCCGCGTACTTCAATGACGCGCAGCGTCAGGCGACGAAAGACGCCGGACGGATTGCGGGCCTGGACGTAAAGCGCATTGTGAACGAGCCGACGGCGGCTGCGCTTGCCTATGGGCTCGACAAAAAGAAGGACGAGACGATTGCTGTTTATGACTTTGGCGGCGGCACGTTCGACATCTCGATTCTTGAAGTCGGTGAAGGTGTCATCGAGGTAAAGTCGACCAACGGCGATACGCATCTTGGCGGCGACAACCTTGACCAGCGCATTGTGGAATGGCTGATCGACGAGTTCAAGAAGGACGAGGGTCTTGATCTGCGCGCCAAGGGCAATGAGATGGCGCTGCAACGTCTCAAGGACGCAGCGGAACGCGCGAAGATCGAGCTGTCGACCGCATTAGAAACAGAGATCAACCTGCCGTTCATCACAGCAGACGCGAGCGGGCCGAAGCACCTGGTCAAAAAGCTGACGCGCGCCAAGCTGGAACAACTGGTCGAAGACCTGGTTCAGCGCTCGGTTGAGCCTTGCAAGAAGGCGCTGGCCGATGCGGGCGTGGACGCGAGCAAAATCGATGAAGTCGTTCTTGTCGGTGGACAGACCCGTATGCCGCGCATTCAGGCGCTGGTGAAGGAACTGTTCGGCAAGGAGCCGCACAAAGGTGTCAACCCCGACGAAGTGGTCGCGATTGGTGCAGCAGTGCAGGCTGGTGTACTCTCGGGCGAAGTGAAAGACTTGCTGTTGCTCGATGTGACGCCGTTGACCCTCGCCATTGAAACGTTGGGCGGCGTGGCAACGGGGATGATTCCCCGCAACACGACCATTCCGACCAAGAAGACGGAAACCTTCTCGACGGCGGCTGACAGCCAGACGGAAGTAGAAGTGCACGTCCTTCAGGGCGAGCGCCCGATGGCAGCACAGAACCGTACGTTGGCCAAGTTCAAGCTGAGCGGCATTCCTCCGGCTCCGCGTGGTGTTCCGCAGATCGAAGTGACGTTCGATATCGATGCCAACGGCATTCTGAACGTAACGGCGAAGGACAACGCGACGGGTAAAGATCAGAAGGTGACGATTACGTCGTCTTCGGGTCTAAGTAAAGAGGAAGTCGAGCGCATGGCGAAGGAAGCAGAGTCGCACTCGGCTGAGGATAAGACAAAGCGCGAGGAAATCGAAGCCCGCAATGGGCTCGATAACTTGGTCTACAACATCGAGAAGATGCTGAAGGAGAACGGCGACAAGGTCTCCGGCAGCGACAAAACCGATGTGGAAACCGCGTTGGCCGATGCAAAAAAGACGCTCGAAGGCACGCCTTCTGCATCTGATCTCAATACAGCGCGGGAGAAGCTGACTACCGCATCGCACAAGCTGGCGGAAGCCATGTACAAGGCCAATGCGGCTGGCGCGCAAGGAGCAGGCGTTCCTCCGGCTGATGGAGCGCAGGCAACCGGCACGACGGAAGAGAAGAAAGACGAAGGCGTCATCGACGCGGAATACGTGGACGTTGACGAGAAAAAATAACGAGTGCGATAGAACTCGGGAACACTTTGGGGCGCGCTCAAACGAAACGTTAGCGCGCCCCCCGTGTTTATAAAAATAGAAGAAGATTGGAGTACTTGTGGAAATGACTGATACCCTCTGGAAATGCGAACAGTTGCGGGCTGGGCTGGTGTACAACACCCTTATGTTCAACACGCGCGAAGAAGCGGAAAAATTCAAAGCGCAACTGAACAGGATGGAGCCGGATACTTTCTGCCGGATCGAAGCCGTCCCTGTAAATATGGTTTGGAATTAATTGTGGTTGTTGAGTCATTCTGACGACCAACGGGAGGAAGAATCCATGCGATGATAGTCCGCCGTTGCTCGGTACGGTTTTCAGGCACGGTTCTCCACACCTTCTTTCGTGCCCAGGAAAACTTTAGTGTTGTGGCTGGCTGAAAATCGTTTGGATTCTTCGCTTCGCTCAGAATGACTCCCGTTTAGTCTGGCCGAAATGAGGCGAGGTTGGGTTTACATCCTGTGTGGGCGGACTGGGACGCTATATACCGGAGTCACCAGCAATCTTTATAAGCGAGTATTAGAACATCGAAGCGGCATCAAATCCGGATTCCCCTCGAAATACGCTTACAATCGACTCGTTTATTTCGAGGAATTTGGCGACATCGCAACAGCCATCGACCGTGAGAAAATGATTAAAGGTTGGACGCGAGCAAAGAAAATTGCTTTGATCGAAGCGAAAAACCCTGAATGGCGTGATCTAGCCGAACATTGGGGCAGACAAATATTGATGCCTTGCCAAAACATGCAGGAAGAAAATGAACGGCAACAAAAGCGGATTTCCCTTCCCATAAACTTAAACTCTTCGCAAGAATGAATAAACCGGTCCCGCCAGCACCAAGTCATCCTGACAGCTAAACCAATCCCGTCCATACCGAGTCATTCTGAGGAGCATCGCGACGAAGAATCCATGCGATGCAACGGTAGCCGGATCGGTCCGCGTCCTTCAGGCTCAATCTTAACCAACAGTTCCGATACCAGAAAAATTTCGGCGCGAGCGACATAAGCTTCATAATAGGTTCTTCGCTTCTCTTAGAATGACATCCAAACTTTATGCCTGAAGGAAATGAAATCCATCGCTTTGCTGAACGCCATGCCGTGGCCTTCGCAAGCAAGCGCGTGCGCGTGGATTCTCCGAATGGCGGATTTCCGGATGCCGAGGTGCTCGATGAGCGAAAGCTCATCGGCGTAAAAGCGGTGGGCAAGCACCTTGGCTACAACTTTGGGCGTGATCTGATTCTGCATGTGCATCTGGGCATGTATGGAGATTTCAAAGAGGGCAAATTGCCCCTTCCTCCTGTAAAAGGCGCACTACGGCTTCGCATCTACACCAAAACTGACTGGATTGAACTGCGCGGCGGAACCGATACTTCGATCTTCACGCAGGCAAAATGGGAATCGCTGCTTAAGCGACTCGGTCCCGATCCTCTGATTCCCGGCTCCGATCCAAAACCGGCCTTCGAAAAAATCGCAAAGCGCAATACTCCAATCGGCGCCTTGCTGATGGACCAATCTGTGTTTGCAGGCATCGGCAATATCTATCGGGCCGAGCTTCTATACCGTGCGCGTATTCACCCGCTGCGTCCTGGAAAAAACGTCACGCCAGCCGCGCTGAAGGGCATCTGGAACGATGCCAGGAAACTGCTGCATGAAGGCGTAAAAAACACTCGCTACGTCACGACGCGGGCAAAGGATCGCCCTCACAAAAGCAATCCTGTGCTTGAAGAAGAACTGCATTACGTCTACCGGCGACATGGAAAGCCCTGCTTCGTCTGCGGCACCAAAATCGAGCGCGCCGATCTGGCCGGCCGCACCGTCTACTGGTGCCCCACGTGCCAGAAAGATTGAACTCCTAACCTCGTTTCTAAGACAAACTTGTGACCACGCGAGATATGCTGTTGCGCATGAGTCTCCGGCTTGTTGTTCTACTCTTTCTCTTCCCTGCTTGCTTCTGTATCGCGCAAGCGACTTCGCAATTACCTCTGCATACGAGTAATTATCAAATCGTGGATGCAGCCGGTCATCCCATCCGGCTCATGTCAGTGAATTGGTACGGATTCGATGAGAAAGAGTACGTCCCGGGCGGGCTTGATCATGTTCCCTTGACGACAATCGTAGGTCTGATCAAGAGCATGGGCTTCAACTCAGTCCGGCTGCCGTGGGCGAATGAGACGCTTGAGAAAAATCCGCTCGTCTCTGATTATGCGATCAAAGCGAATCCACAATTTCGCGGCAAGCATGCAATGGAGGTCATGGATGCCGTGATCGATGCGCTGGCAAAGGCGCAGATCATGGTCATTCTGGACAACCATGTGAGTCGCGCCGACTGGTGTTGCAAGGACGATGACGACAACGGGCTTTGGTATAACGCGCAGTATCCGGAGAGCGCATGGTTGGCCGACTGGATTACAATCGTGCGCCGCTATCGAAAGCAGCCGTGGGTAGTCGGCGTCGATCTGCGCAACGAACTGCGCAGCGGCGCAACCTGGGGCGGAGACAAGAAATTCGACTGGCATGCTGCGGCTCAACGAGGCGGGAATGCTGTGATCACTGTGAATCCGAAATTGCTCGTGATGATCGAAGGACCGCAGTATTCGACGGATTTTCGCGGCGCGGAGAAACTTCCCATCGTGTTGAAGTTGCCCAATCGCGCAGTCTATTCTCCTCATGCCTATTCATTCGGGACACACTACAAAAATTACGCCGAATTGAAAGCGACATTCGACGAGCGCGCCGGATTTTTGCTGCATACACAACCAGCCATTCCCTTGTGGATTGGCGAGTTCGGCACCTGCCAGACACTCACGCCGTGCGGAAGCGATCCAAATGGCACCTGGATTCGGGGCTTTGTACGCTACGTGAAGGAACATCCTGAAGTCGGCTGGAGCTATTGGCCGCTAAACGGCATGCAATCGAGCGGGTACAGCAGAAAGTATGATGCACCCGAAACTTTCGGCCTTCTCACCACCGATTATCAGAACATTGCGGCTCCCAGGCTGCTGGACCTATTTCGCTCGATCGGACTTCAGCCGCAAGCGTAGAGTGAAGACACGCGGAAAGATGTTTCCCTGTTGGCTGTAAACCTGTATATACTGCTTTCACCATTAGAATTTCCGCACCAGAGAGAAATCCATGTCATTAACCCTGACGGACTGGCTCGTCATAGCCGGCTACCTGCTTTTTAACCTCCTCATTGGCCTTTACTATCGCAGCAAGTCAAGCGGCTCGACGGAGGATTTTTTCGTCTCTGGGCGCGATGTCTCCTGGTGGCTGGCCGGCACATCCATGGTGGCGACTACATTTGCCGCGGACACGCCGCTGCTCGTCTGCGGTCTTGTGGCAACGCAGGGCATCTCCGGCAACTGGATCTGGTGGAGCTTGTGCCTGAGCGGCATGACCACCGTCTTCTTCTTTGCTCGCTACTGGCGGCGCGCGGAGATTCTGACAGACGTGGAATTAGTCGAGATTCGCTATGGCGGCAAGCCTGCGGCCTTTCTGCGCGGCTTCAAAGCCATCTATCTGGGCCTGCTGATGAACTGCTTCATCCTCGGATGGGTCACGCGGGCGATGGTGGACATTATCTCCGTGGTCCTGGGACCGGTGATCGCGCAGGGACGGGTTTTACAGCTCAGCATTGGCGGCCATGCGCTGCTGCACTATACACTCGGCGATCCGCGGCACACGGCGCTGGCCATCTGCATCTTTATCCTTGTTCCCTTTACCGGGCTTTATACGTTTATCGGCGGCCTGTGGGGCGTTCTGGTGACGGACCTCTTCCAGTTCGCGCTGAAGATGACCATGATCATCGTGCTGGCCTGGCTGGCCGTTGTTGATCTTGGTGGCATGCACGCACTCAAAGTGCAGCTTGCCGTCGTGGGCGAGGCAACGCGGGCATCCGGACAGCCAACGTCCAATGTCATGTCGTTCCTACCTGACTTTCATGCCGGACTGACGACTGCAAATATCTGGACGCTGCCGCTGCTGACCTTCCTGATGTATATCGGCGTGCAGTGGTGGGCGGCGTGGTATCCGGGAGCAGAGCCGGGCGGCGGCGGTTACGTGGCACAGCGCATGTTCAGCGCAAAGAACGAGCAACACTCTCTCGGCGCGACCCTGTGGTTCAACATTGCGCATTATGCGCTTCGGCCGTGGCCATGGATTGTGACCGGACTGGTAGCGCTGGCGGTCTATTCGCCGCATGGCGGGCTCCACCCGAGCGTCGCCTACGCAGCCAACCCGCAGCAGGGATATGTCATGGTCCTGCGTGACTACCTGCCTCCAGCGCTGCGCGGATTGATGGTGGCGGCGTTCCTTGCGGCCTACATGTCAACCATCGGCACGCAGCTCAACTGGGGCACTTCATATCTGGTGAATGATTTTTACCGCCGCTTCTGGGTGCGCCAGGGAACCGAAAAGCACTACGTTTTCGTGAGCAAGATCATCACGGTCATTCTGGTCCTGGCGAGCGGTTACGTAGCCAGCCAGCTAACGTCGATCAGTGCGGGATGGGAACTGGTGCTGAATCTGGGCGCGGGCACGGGCGCTGTCTACATCCTGCGCTGGTTCTGGTGGCGCGTAAATGCGTGGAGCGAGATTTCTGCAATGATCGTTGCCGCGCTCGTAGCACTCGGATTATCGCGCGTCGGATTTACCGGCAATAATGCGGTCGTCTTTGCTAAATCCACACTGATTACCGCAGGCGTTACAACTATTGTGTGGCTGGTTGCGACGTTCATCACGCCCGCGGAGAAAGAAGCAACGCTGCTGAGCTTCTACCGGCGCGTGCACCCGGCAGTGTACGGATGGAAACATATCGCGAAGCTTGCTCCGGAACTGCCCGAGGTACGGGATTTTGGCGCGAACGCGTTTGATACAGCCATGGGCTGCCTGCTCGTCTTCGGAACTCTTTTCGGTCTGGGCAAGTTTATCTTCGGCGACTGGATTATGGGGACTGTGCTGATAGTGGTGGCTGCTATCGCCGGATACCTGATCTGGTGGGACCTGTCGCGCAGAGGATGGGAGACGTTGTCTGGAGCAAAGGTCAAGGAGATACCCGTGGCGGAAAGCCGGTAAGTTCCGCCACTATCTTCTTACCCTGCCAGAGCACATGAACATCAATTAAAAGCAGCGTCGGCTTATTTCTTAGCCGGCGCCGTTTTCTGCGCGGCAGTATCAGCGAGGCCGGTTTTGCTGTCAGTTTTCGGGTAGTAGCCACTGCGTGTGCGGACGCTGAGCTTGCCATGTTTCGGTGCGCTTGCCTGGACCTTCACCTGGCGGTATCCGCCTTGGCTGGCCGGCTTCGTCGAGTGGTAGCCGATAGTGTACTGATTGCGGATATCGCGCGCGACTTCGGCGGAGATCTGATCAACCTCGGAAAGCGAGCGTGGGAAATAGGCGATGCCGCCGGTCTCGTTTGAGAGCATTTGCAATGCCCGTTTGGCACGATGGGCTTCGCGGCCACCACCCTCGTCACCGAAGAGCAGGCCAATCGAATAGACGACGGGGCCCTGTAAATCCTGTATACGGCGGATCGTCTGCTCAAGGTTGAGGCTGGAAGCGTTATCTTCGCCATCCGTCACGATAAGCAGAACCTGTTTAGGGCGCTTTGCGTTCTTGGCGAGCTGGTCAGCTGAGGCCACTATAGCGTCATAAAGAGCAGTGCCGCCTTTTGAATCGATGTGCGCGAGGCCGTCGCGCAGCTTATTGATGTCCGAGGTGAAGTCCTGATCGATAAACGCTTCGTCCGAGAAATTGACGATGAAGGCTTCATCCTGCGGATTCGAGGCTTTAACCAGATTGAGCGCGGACGTGTTCACTGCTTCGCGCTTATCGCGCATGGAACCGGAGTTGTCGACGAGGATACCCATCGAAACAGGAATGTCCTGATGCTGAAAAGATGCAATGGTCTGCGGCACTCCATCTTCAAAAACATGGAAATCATCCTGCTTGAGGTCGTTTACCAGATGATTGTTGTCGTCGATTACGGTGGTATTGAGCACGACTTCATCGACGTCGCGGCGGAAGGTAAAACCGCCTCTCTGTCCATGTTCGAGTGTGGATCCAGGCCTGACCGCGTTGGGGTTTGAGGGGCTGACCGGCTGATTATCGGCAGCGTCTGGTGAGACAACGGGATCGCGATCGACAG
>Ga0206903_10285_pt1 | contig 14778 bp, 13 predicted proteins | sample Alteio_BWOrgHeat_45_FD_152959 | JGI IMG/M metagenome (GOLD analysis project Ga0206903, IMG submission 152959) | Enriched cells from forest soil in Barre Woods Harvard Forest LTER site, Petersham, Massachusetts, United States -... | ecosystem: Environmental > Terrestrial > Soil > Temperate forest >... | reverse complement strand
GCAGATACCCGGTCAAGCCGGGTATGACGATGACGCTATTGTGTTTTATTCATAACACCTAAAATCTTCAAAACATCTTAGTGGTATTTGGAAATCCTATTTTTAAACAGGCTCTAAAATATTTTATGATTTTCTCTGTATCAGTAATTACAGCTTAAAAAAGATTTTCTTCTTATACAGGAAATAACACATGCTCCATTCTAATGCAAAAATGCAAAGCGAGGAAATAATAGCTTTTGGCATTTCAGGCACATTAATCAATTGCATCAAGCCACTGCTGATGGTAATTATATAACCACTAAACCATCTTAAACCAACAATTTCAAAAAAGAGATAAATAAATAACGAATTCATTCCAATTATCATAAAAAATCTGAGATGTTTTTTATGATCGAGTATATCAATCCACCAATAACAAAATGATAAGCCCAATAAGCACCAACCTAAAGAAAAAATTGTAAATGAAGATGTGGCGATGCGTTTAATAATAGGTGTAATATGTGCTGCGTCTAACATGTACCCGGCAGCCAAACAAATAAAACCCCATATCAACAGCGGCTTTATTTTATTCTTCGAATTACTTAAAAATAATTTGCCTGTTAAGACGCCTGCAATAGTATGCACTGCTGTTGGAATGCAATTGATAGCAACCCAGCCGCCTTTATTTATTTTATTCATAAGAAGAAGGTCCACATAATTTCCAAAATTGTGTTGATCAGTAAATGGCTGATCAAAGCCTGCAATATTTGTGAAGCGATACAATATTTCCGTAAGTACTAAAAGAAATATACAAAACAGAATTTGCCGGCTTGTGTTCCAATTAAAAATCAAAAATGCAATCAACGTTGTGAACGATAATTGTGTTAACACGTCCCACAACTCGAATGATAAACCTTGTGGCCGCACTGCATAATCTAAAACGCCCCAGAAAAAAAGCCAGCCGCAACGCTTCAGTGTTTTTCTGAAAGAAGCCATCCATGTATAACCTTTTTCTTTTTGACTTTTTAATGAATAGGCCATTGATACGCCTGCCATGAACATAAAGCCAGGTTGTATCAGGTCCCAGAAATGCAGTCCATTCCATGGATGATGAAAAAATTGTTGCATGAAGTTGTAAAAAATTGTTCCTTCCGATGCTTTCGATAAATGTTCGTATAAGCCTGTGCTTTCAAGTGCAAGCAGCACCATTATAAAGCCACGCATAAAGTCGAGAGAGGCCAGGCGGCTAGATAGTTGTGGCCGGAATATTTCTGCTTCCATAAAAAATTTTATGGCTGAAAATATAAGCCTTTTATGTTGCGAACCAATATAAAAAAAAGGGCCGATCCTAAAAAGGACCAGCCGTTGCTAACCTATGAAAAACACCAACTTAAATATGCTTAATGCGTTGTTTATTATTTATGATGCAAAAATATTGATGGAATAAAAGATGCATTGCGTCAAATGACCCAAAGTTGCATAGACAAAGTTTGTTTTGGTAACCGGAGTGCTAAATTAAGGTGGTTTAACATTGTTACAACAAACACCAAATAATTTTTTTCCATTTACCGGAGAAATTTTTAATCAACTTTGTAACTGATTGCAACACCCCTTTTTAACGTAATTTTTGTTTTTGCTTAGCGGTCCTAGTTTAATTAAGTCATTTACTATAAAATTTTAAGCAGGCAATTATGGATATGAAATACCTGAAAACAATTGCAAGAATTTTTTATGGAGCAGGAATTGCAGGAATAGGCATTTTACATTTTTTATACCCGGGATTCAGGCCTGTTATTTTACCTGTTCCACCTGGGGTAACAGAAAATTTAAATATACTTGTATACCTCACCGGAGCTTTTCTTCTTATTACCGGATTATTAACAGCAACCGGAAAATGGATAAAAACTTCTTCTTTAATACTCGCAGCAGCACTTTTATTGCTTTTTGTTTTCGGGCATTTACCAAACCGGTTAACGCATATGGCGAATGTTTTGGGAGCATGGACAGATGCTTTAAAACTATTGGCACTTGCAGGTGGCGCATTGATAGTTGCAAAAGCATTCCCTGGTGAAAAGCATTCAAAATTTATAGACACGCTTGATAAATTATCTTTTCTTGGGAAATACTTTTTTGGCATCATGCTTATGATCTTTGGCATCGATCATTTTCTTTATACTGACTTTGTGAAAACACTTGTGCCTTTATGGATTCCCGGAAATTTGTTCTGGACTTATGTTGCAGGTGTTGCATTAATTGGTTCCGGACTTGCTTTCATCATAAATTTCAAAGTCAATATCATCAGCATTCTTACAGGCGTTATGTTGTTCTTATGGTTGATTTTATTGCATATTCCCAGGGCTGTAGCAATGGATACTTCCAAAGATCCTAACGAAATAGTGAGCGTGTTTGAATGCCTTGCTTTCAGCGGTATGGCATTCTTATTATACTTTGATAAAAGTAAAAATGATTAGAGCGTTTCAACAAATATTAATACAAAAAAAATCCTGGTTGTAAAAACAAACCAGGATTATCAGGTTGCAGACTATATAAAAATTACTTGCTGATCTTTGTTATGTTGATGATAGAATCACCGGTTATATCTCCTGTAATAGTTACTTTATCGCCTATGTATTTGCTAACCTTTTCGGGATTGCTGATAGCATACGCTTTATCTCCAACAACAAATACAGGTTTATAGCCCTCGCCGATACATTTTTTCGCACAGGATGCATGCCCGTCGCCACTACCGGAAGCACCACAATGAGCATCGCCTATATAGCCTGTCCATTTACCGGAATCAGCAGCAAAAACAGCAACAGAGAAAAATAAAACCATCATCAAAAAATACTTTTTCATATAGTTAAGTTTTAATTGGAATTAATGATGAAACAAGGTACATATATTTTGATAGTACTCAATGAAAATATTTTAAAAGGAAAGTGCGGTAATCACCTTACAAAAAATCACGTTTGAAAAAAGAGCGATGACATTTAGTTTAGGTTGGTACCCGGGATCAATTAAAATTATTTTAATCCTTTTTCTCTTTTCAACTTTTCATATTCCTGTTGCGTTAGATTTTCACCAGATCCATGGAAAGCATTAAAATAATTAAACCCAAGGCCAATTCCCCAAACAAGCATTATCCATGCAGGCCACGGGTAACCGGAAAACCCACTGGTACGACCAATTGTAAACCACCATACACCCCATAAAAACCCTATGATAATTATATAACTGAAAAGATGTTTTCTGAAAGCAGCTCTTTTTTTGGCAATGTGCCACAGGTTTTCGTCGCGTTGTTATGGCAACATAAAAAATATTTTAGCTGAAATTAAGCATAATACTCAAAATCATTCCTTTGAATATTTTATTTTAGTTGTTGTTTGGTTGATTTAATATCAGGGTTTTAAGATAATCACTTGTAATATCATTGTGCAGCGGGATAGCCGGAAGTAACGTATAAAGAAGCCATGCAATGGCGCTATACTGTTACGTTATACGCAAGGGTTTGGCGTGTGTTTTTGTAAAACCATGGCAAACCTGAAGCATTGGCAGGCTGCGCAGGCGAGCACAGACATTGACGGCGGATACACGATATATGTCTGAAATGAATGCAATGTAACCCCACGAGCAAGTACATATAGTTAATCAATAGCCGCTATAAACAAAAAGAAGTTCAGCCAGGATCATCTGCAGCCTTTGCAGGTATACATATTGTTGCACCTGAAGAATATACTCCATCAAGAATATAAAGCTTTACTGCACCTCTCAAGCAGGCTTCCAACTGAATAAACTGGCTTGCCTTTACTGCGCCGACAGCGGGTTTCAATTTTTTGTAATACCTGACGTATAAATTTTCCATGGCAATGTTATTGGCGCTTGTTTTTGTAACCAGGTCATCTGCTTTTTTATCATCCATATTTTCATAATGATCAACATAATCCTGTAAAATAGCAATGTAATCCTTTCCCAATTTTTTTCTTTCTGTTCCGTAGCTCTCATAGATCTTCCAGAATGCATGGGCAGAAGCAGAATCATTAAACTGCATATAATTCCTGTACAAGGTCACGCTTTTCTTTGCCTACATTGACTGCACCAGGCTTACATTATCTGTGTTTAACCGGGCAGTGGCAGAAAAAAATAAAAAAATGCAGACGGGCATTAAGATCTGTTTCATAATCCGGTTTTAAATAATTTACCAGGAAGGAAATAATGCTGACAGGTATGTTATAAAGTAAAAGATTTGCTTTTTCAAAATCCATTTAACCGATAAACGGAATGTTCAATCTCCGGAAATAATTAAAATCCTTACGCAAACGGGGGTATAAAAGCGTAGAGGTCTGTAAGTCGCTTCAGGCTACAGCAACCAATGATCTGCGCCTGGTCTTATCGTCAATAGCCATTTTGCGCGACCTGATTATTTCTGAGATGATGAATTGTACTATTTCATCCTGTAGTTTAAAAATATTATGAGAAGAAAATTCTCCCTCGTACATACAGCTCAATAGTTGCCTGTTGCTGTACAGGTCAATTATCTGAATATGCGCACGCGCCAGGTTTTCCAGCGTCTGGATGCTGCCTGTAATAACATATTTTGCATCTGCAAGCAACCCCACTTTTGATATATCGTTCGTGCCTTTCCATAAATCGCGTATGGTGCAATAGGCAACAACAGAATATTTTTCAAACTGCATCAATGCAGTACTTAACTGCAGGCCTAATCCGTCAATTAATGAGTTTTCCAGGGAATTATTATGAAAATGCTGAAAGGGTATTACTGCAATAGCCTCCTGTTTTTTCAGCAGGATTTCACCGGATACATCGGCTACAGGCCTATCTGTTTTATTTAATTCGTTATTTGTTATTTGATTATTGTTGTCAATAAAAACCGGGATATACCTGCCTTTTGGAATAAATATTTTTATATGATCAGATATGCCTATTGTGTTATAATAATGGTGCAGTGCCCGTCTTAACCTTCCGGCATGAATGCGAACAATACCATTATCCTGGGGTTTAAAATTTGCAGGTTTGCATAAAACATTAACTCCTATAGTATATTCTTTCAGCCAGTCTGCATGACCCGTTAATGTCTGATCCACAATAAACAAAAGAAATTTCCTGAGAATGTCTGAATTCATAAACAGCGGATCCAGAAATATTCTTTCAAGCTGCTGGTTGATTGCATCCCTTGAGAGCTTAGCTTCCAAAGAATCAAGTGTATCAGGTATCATATTTAGCCGGTTTATTTAAACAAATTTAATTGCCGAAAAAATAAGCATGAATAATCAGAATCACTTACAAACATGATTGAGATCATTCCTGAATTCAAAGGAATTGGATTTTCGAAATTAAAACTTGCAGTACCATTCTTCTCTCACGCATCTCCTCTGAAATTTTAAATCATAGTAGCCATCAAAAAGATGCGGATAAAAAAATTGACCTTAGCTTTTACAACCAAGGTCAATTACAAATAAAATATACAAAAATCATATGCAGAATGTTTTTTTGATATTCTGTATATGATTGTTTGAGGAACTTTTTCATCTTCCGGTGTATCGCCTGTCAGCATAAATCCTGATTAAGTACCTTAATTTTCTCTATATCAAAAACAAATTGTATAAAGGAAACTGCGACCAAATATAGGTAAAAAAAATAATGGGCATTCACACACCTTATGAAGAATTGTAATGTTTTCTGATTATTTTAACCATTCATTATTTATCGGCCGGCTAAAAAAATTGCTTTACGGTAAAATGCTTCCAAAATTTGATAGCAGATACAGAATGCACTATTTTTATATGCATTGAAAGAAGGATCCCTTCCGGCATTTTTAGTCATTCATCCTGTATATTTTGTTCACTATGGAATCACTGAATGAGCAATTATATCTGATTAAAAAAAAGTTTCCCGACCAAATGGAGCGCATTGAAGAGCTGTTTGAGTCGAATGAGGATTTTCGTGCACTTTGCTTAGATTATATTTTATGCGTAAAGCATTTGCACAGGTTCAAACAGGAATTTGGAGAAAAGAAACTTTCAATTGAGGAATACAGGAATGTTCGCCATGAACTTGAAGACGAAATAACTCAATTTATCTTTAATGAATGAGAATATGCATCCTTAATTGCATGTTTTAAAAGAAAAGGCAGCAGCTATGATGCCATGATAAAGATTTAGCCAAATAATCAATCTTAAGGATATTGATTATATGGCTATTGCGCTATACGGCAGGTAAGATCCCATCTCCAGGCTTTAACACCATCAAACCGCTAATAAACTGATCGCCGGTGTATAAAAACCAAGAGACCGGAAGAAATAAATCTCTAACCGGTCTCCTGGTTTTCGTTTGTTATTGTTAAGTTACTCGCCGAAAACAACACCTATGCTGATACCAAAATTATTAAAGCTGTTGCTTTTTATAAGGTCGGTTTTATTAGTAGCATAGCTATAGTAAGCACCAACATTAAATCCCCAGTATTTATTGTTGGGATTTATCAGCACCCCGATTTCGGGCCTTGCAACAAAGCCCCAGTTATTGTCGCTGCTTACATAAACATTGTAATACAGATCCTGCTCAAGATATTGACCGCCGGCTGCTATACCTGCATAAGGCCTGAACATCTTGGATTTTTTAAAATAATAATGAAGCGTAGCTGTGAATGGTACCTGGTAAGCTACTGCATCAAAATCGCTGGTAACAGCGCCGCTGCCATCAGCTTTTTGAAAGGTTTGCCTTGGCATATATTGCTCATAACTGGCCCAATCGAGCGCTAATCCAAATGACCAATTCTCTTTGAAAAAATGCCGGTAATCAATCTTGCCTCCTGCATAACTTGTTTTGGTTAAATACCCGTTGTTGTTTGGAAAATTGATGGCCCAGTCTACTCCAAACACATTCTTTTGTGCAATAACTGCTGTTACGCATATAAATGCCAGCGCTGATGTTATAATTAATTTTTTCATGGCTTAAATTTTAGATTGAATTAGTGTGTTTGCACGTAAGGAGATTGAGTAAAGGCCTGGTCAATGGCTTCAACACCGAGTGAAATATCATCGGCGGTATTTCCTAACCCTCCTGACATTACAGAACCCCATATCTCCGTTAGTTTTGTATTGGCTGAGGCGTTCTTCAGATCTATCATATCAAGTATTATTGTACCTGTAGGAATACTGTATACCACACCACCGCCATACCAGGGGTAATAAGGCGGGTAACCGCAATATCCCCAGTAGCAACCGCCCCAATAGCCATACCACCAGCCAGGGTAGACAACCCCTACGTTAAGGTCTTTGATCGCAGTAAGACCCAAGCCAAGATCAGGAGTGCTGTGAGGGGACGTAACCATGGTATAGCCTCTTGCGCTCATGTTGCTTTTTACAGCATCAACCAGTTGCTTTGCATCAGCATCTGTCCATAATGTATCAGTGGGATCTGTTGTTTTGAGCGCTATGGTATCAGAAATGTAATAGGTTTTGTAATTGCTGAAATTTGCATTCGGATCTTTCGAGGTTTGCACTACAAAACTAACCGATAACTGGGAGGTGTCTGGAATTTTACGACACGCAAAAAAGGCTACCAGGCAAAAAGTTAATAAAAAATATCTCTTTTTCATTTTTAAAGAATTAAGTGAAATAAATCTTTTGATATGTTTCCTTTCCAAAAATAATTTATTAAGGTAACTTGTTTCGTTATGCCAGGTGGTTTTACGGTTAACTGGCAATATATTAGTCAATTATTTGAGTAACAAAGCAGCTTTTTCTTTGTGTAAATGCTCTTTTGCGCCTTTTTTATTTTGTGCATTTTATGTTACTGCAAACCGCATTCATTCAACGCTGACTGGCTAAACAACCTTGCCTGAATTTACAGTTAAATGGAGCAATCAGTTTTCAGTATAATGATTAATTCTTTATTTTACCTTGCATAGGCAATAGGTTGATTTTAAGATTGAGCATTAAAATGCTTTTACCTATTACCTGGCAATTATATTTTCACTTCTCAAAAGAACTTATATGAAAAAAACTTTTTTTATTTTGCTAATTACAAGTTTGGCCTTTGCAGCGCATTCGCAAAACATAAGATTGAATGCTTACGGAAGCTATATTTTTGATGACCATGTAGATAACGGTTACTCCTCTAACACCCAGGGCTATTTCGACGGAACGGTGAAAGGAGGTTTTTTATATGGAGGTGGTTTAGAATTCCGCTTGCATGATTATTATGGGTTAGAGTTAATGTATCAGCGGGTGGATACACATGCACCGGTTGACTATTACCCATATAGTGGTATTGGTGGAGTAAAGCATACCAGTGTTGACCTGGGAGTGAATTATATCATGGTGGGTGGTGTAAGGTCTATGCAACGTCCCGGCTCCCATGCAGAGCCCTTTGGAGGGATTATGTTGGGTATGGCTATCGTTAATGCAGACGATCAAGAAACAGGAAGCTCAAGCAGCGCAACCAAATTTGCATGGGGCGCAAGATTTGGTGCAAACTTATGGGGATCAGGCAGGGTAGGTTTAAAACTGCAGGCGCAATTTCTTTCAGTTCCCCAGGGTGCCGGTGGTGGTTTATACTTTGGAACAGGTGGCGCAGGTGCAGGAATAACTACTTATTCAACCATCTTTCAATTTGTGTTAGGCGGCGGCATTATAGTTAAGTTGGGGTCAGATAAACCGCATCACTAATGCTTTGGTTTAGTACAGTACCAGGTTTAAATTTTTAATACTAAAGCAAGAATATTTAATTATGAAAAAAAAGACCGTAAAAGGAGTATTACTGGGAGGTATAATAATTTTAATGTCCGCCTGTAATACCAACAAAGAAGAACCCGCCGCAGTGGTTGACACAGCACAAATAAAAATAGCAATCCAGGCTAAGGAGGATTCATTTGCCGCAGTTTATAATGCCGGGATACCTAAAAATATAGGCTATTATGCAGAGGATGCCACATCCTTTTATCAAAACAGGCAGCCATTAGTAGGCAAGGAGGAAATTGTAGAATTTTTAAAATCCGATGTAATATCAAATCCCAATAAAATTTCATTTAAAACCAATGAAGTTTTTGTATCCAATGACGGGAACCAGGTTGTGGAAATCGGTTATTTTAAAGTACTTGACTCAACTAATACTCCTATTAATACAGGGAATTATATGACGCTGTTTCAAAAAAGAAATGGCAACTATCAAAGTGTAAGGGATATGAGTGCTTCTGACAGGCCGGTTCAATAAATAAAATAGGGAATAAGGGGTAAATTTTTTTATTAAAGGCTGAGGGAAAATGCTTTTTCCTCAGCCTTTTTTATTGTATTTTTTAAATATAGTACAGTTAATTATCGTCTTCTGCCTCCACCGCCACCCATGGAACGGCTGCTGCCCATGGAACGGCCACCGCCTGCACTCATAGAACCTGATCTTGATGAAGATGAATAATTTGATGTTGATGGCCTGCTGCTGCCTGATGCTCTGTTACTGCTCATATTATTACTAACACCGGCTGATGATCCCCTGCTATTATTTGCTTTATTATTACTAACACCGGCTGACGATGATCCCCTGTTATTATTTGCCATATTGTTATTAACACCGGCGCCGGCAGAACCTCTGTTACTGTTAGCCATATTATTATTAACACCGGCAGCGCCTCTGTTACCATTGTTATTTCCCCGGTTACCATTACCGTAATTTCCTTTGGCCATATTATTTGACACGGTATTAGAGGTATTTCTGCTATTATTATAATGATTAATTTGATTTCTGTTCCCGTTATTGATGATTACTGTATTGCCACCACCATAATGGCCACCATAATAACCACCATGATAACCCCAATGATTGGAACGGTAAATACCCACTGCCATAACTGTCGCAAATCCAAACCAGGGCGGGTAATATCCGTAATAATAAGGAGGATAATAGGGCACATAGGCTGGTGAATACACATACTGTACGATTGGCGCAGATTGAACCACCACAGTAGTAGTACTTGCCGGAACAGTCACCGTAACCGGGTTTTCACCGGAATACCCGGGATTAGGAGTAACTGGTGAATTTCCTTTGGGTTCAACAACGTAATCTTTACCGTACAATTCCTCGTCACCAACTATCTGTAAAGAAACTTTTCCTTTGACCTTGTTTAAATAAATAACCGCCACGTCCTGGGTTTCGGTTTTGGTTACATCAACCTGGAGTACAAACGTATAAGATGAATCCTCTTTCGAGGTTACCACCTTGATAAAATCAACTTTTTTATCCAGGTTTAAATCCAGGTTATTGATACCTTCTTTTTCATCATTTAACGATTTTTCAAAGGCTTCAATTGTTTTTGACTTTTGAAACAAAGTCAACACGGCATAAAGATCCAGGTTATCTCCCGGAAGGCCTAATGCGGCTGTTGTATCCTCTTTAGGTTTATCTTTAGTTTGTGAAAAAACCGGCAAGCTTAGCAAACACATCGCTATTACTAAATATGGTAAAAAGAATTTTTTCATGATGCACAATTTAATATAAAAATACACACTATGCAAGTTATGGGCTTGTGCCAAATATTTCTTCAGTTAACCGTTAACTAAATTTCAATTGAATAATTATAAAAAGTTTTTGTAGCTTTCTTTTTAATGAAACATCAAACTATAATTTTATGAAAACAAAGATCATCTACATCTTTTTAGTGTTCTCTTCTTTTATATTGAATGCATGTGGCCCAAGCACCAAGATAGAAAAGACCTGGTCGGATCCTTCCTTTACTTCAGGCAGTGTTGCATTCCATAAAGTACTTGTGATAGGAAATTTAAAAGATGAATCCACACGCAGGATCGCTGAAGATAAAATGGTTGCCGCTATGAAGACGGTTACCGGTGTCCAGTCCTACACGTATTTGAATCCTAACGATACAGCCAGGGGTTCAGTGGAATCGAGATTGCAAAAAGATGGTTTTGACGGAATCGTTATTATGCGTTTGGCTTCAGTAGATAAATCTACATCGTATGTTCCCGGTACAACCTATGGTGGCTGGTATGGTCACGGCGGTTGGTACGGTGGCGGGTATGGCACATCAGGCTACTACCAGGAAGATAAAACGTTTTATGTTGAAACAGAGCTTTACTCACTTACAACAGGCAAATTGCTTTGGGCAGGCACAACGTCTTCATTAAATCCTACCAAGCTTGATCATACTTTAGATGATATAATCGCTACGATCAAAGCTGAAATGCAAAAGCAGGGATTGATAAAACCATAATTTTAAACAGGCAATAATATTCGTATAAAGTTGTAAAAGTGCCTGGCATTTTAAAAGCCAGGCACTTTTTTATTTCTTTTGATGCGGGCAGATAAGGATATTCTTAAAAAAATTCTATGAACAGCGCCATAAAATATTCAGCAAGAATTAAAAAATTTTTAAGCATTTTAGGACCAGGCCTTGTAACCGGCGCCAGTGACGATGACCCATCCGGTATAGCCACGTATTCCCAGGCCGGAGCTCAATTCGGGCTTTCTACTTTATGGACGGCTTTGCTCACCTTCCCTTTAATGGCAGGCATCCAGGGTATGTGTGCAAGAATAGGCCTGGTTACTTCACAAGGTTTAACGGTAACATTAAAACAACACTATTCCAAACCCTTGCTTTATACAATGCTGTTATTCAGTTTCCCTGCGATTACCTTAAATATTGGTGCAGACATACAAGGTATGGGAGCTGTAGCAAATATGATTTTCCCTGCAATACCTGTTTCTGTTTTTTGTGTAGGCATCACGGCTATTTTAATGTTTATAATCATAAAATATCCTTATCAAAAAATAGCAACGATTTTAAAGTGGCTTTGTCTTTCGTTATTACTCTATATGGTTGTTCCCTTCATGGTTAAACAGGATTGGGGGCTGATTGCAAAAAATACCTTTGTTCCTGCAATAAAATTTAATAAGGATTTTATTTCAATACTGGTTGCTATACTTGGCACTACCATTTCGCCGTACTTATTTTTTTGGCAAACAACAATGGAAGCCGAGGATATGGCACACAGCAAACGGAAAGTAATAGTAGATAAACAGGTTCTTGACAATATGAAGACAGATGTGAACATTGGAATGCTTTTATCCAATGTGGTGATGTTCTTTATTATCCTTACAGCCGGCAGTGTTTTATTCCCGGCAGGTATCAGACAAATAGATACTGTTGACCAGGCTGCAAAGGCATTGGAACCATTGACCGGTAAGTTAACTTATTTAATTTTTGCCCTTGGAGTATTGGGAACCGGGCTTTTAGCCATACCTGTGTTGGCGGGTTCACAATCATATATGCTTGCAGAAACTTTTGATTGGAAAGCCGGGTTAGACAAAAAATTTCCTCAAGCCAGGCCCTTTTATGTAACGATAATTATCTCTTTATCAGTTGGCTTGTCTCTGGACTTTTTAGGGGTTAGCCCAATAAAAGCATTACTTTATACAGCCATATCTTACGGACTTACTGCACCTGTGTTGATTGCGATTATACTGCACATTGGCAATAACAAAAAAATAATGCAGGCAAATACAAACTCAAAAATTTCAAACTTTCTTGGGTTTGTTACACTAATACTAATGACGGTTTCAGCAATTGCATTGATATATTTCCTGCTTACATGACAGATCTACTTTGAACGGCTTGCTCAATCATTTAAGAATACCAGGATACATGAAGGGTCACTATGCCAAGCATATGCATGCACTTTAAACAGCAATTTTATGTCTTACAAATCAATGCGAAGAGCAATGTCATTAAGTTAAGCCGTCATCCCGACACCAGGAGAGATCTCTATGGTTTTTGCAGTTTAATTTCGGGAGATGTCCCGTTATCCCGACATAACAAAATCCCTAATTTAATGACATTGTGCGAAGAGACATCCGGCAAGCAAATCAATTGATTTTCCCGCTCCGGCTGCTATATGGTTAATTATCGCGAACTCCCATTACCGTATTATAGCTTTACCATTTTCACGGTTTCTCTTTCACCCGTATTATTAATCAGCGTTACAAAATAAGTACCCGTTGCAAAACCGTGTACGTTAAACTGTTCGTTATTAGAACCGGGCATTGATATTCCTTTTTTTACCAGTAAAAGCTTTCCGCTTACATCAGTTACCTGCATGGTATACGGATAACCGGTTACAGCATTAAAAGAAACGTTGGCTATATCATTAACAGGATTAGGCATTAACAGCAGCCCGTTGACATCCCCGGTATTTTGGTTGTTTGAGGTAAAGCTTTCGATATTTTCGGCTTCAAGACCATTTGTAACCATTACTTTTTGGGAGAAGGCAGGGGATGAACCACAGTTGTTTGTTGCAGTTACTGTGATATTACCCGTTGCAATGCCCCACGTTACTATAACAGAGTTCGTGTTTTGCCCTGCTATAATCTGAGCATCGGGAGGAACCGTCCATTCATAATCGTAAGCGCTTACATAATTTTTAACGGAATATGCAAGGTTGGCCTGCAGTTTTTGAACTGAAGCAGGTCCATTGATGCCGGCTGGCCTGGAGGGAGCAGTAACCGTTCCGTTGCTTACTGTATAACCCTCCACATCACTACAGCCCCTCGCATCCGTTACCGTATAATTTTGAAAGCCGGCGCTTTCAGAAAAGGCGCCCGTACCTGTATAAGGATTTGTACCGCCGGCAGCACTAACGGTAACGGTGGTAGAACCACCCCTGCATTCAATGGCGCTGTCCTGGAAAACACTTGTAACAAGAACATCAGGTTGTGTTATACCGAAGGTTTTTGAAGTGCTGCAACCGTAGGCAGAATTTACTGCTACTGTATAATTTGCCGGTTGCAGTTTACTTATATCCCGGGTGGTGGCAGTCCAGTATTGTTGGGCACTGCTCGTCCATTTGTAAGAAAAAGTTCCGGAGCCACCGTGCGGATTTAAGTCAATTGCCCCGTCTTGCTTATTATAACAGCTTACCGTAGTAACAAGCGCATCCAGTACGGGACTTGAGTTTACAACTGTACCGGTTGCGTTAACATATACTGTTGGCAAACCACCGCCGGCAATTGGAATTCTGCCTGTAAAGGCGCCTGCGCTATCGGTATTCATTTTTACATAAATTGTACGGTTTAAAGTAACATTATATGTGGCGTAATTAGAAAATACCAGGGAGTTCGTAAAAGTCCCGTCATTCGTGCGGCAGAAACTATATCCTTTCAAAGGACCAACCTTTACATTGGAACCATCTAAGGAATCTGCATTTAAAACAAATGAGCCAAGGGCGGGCACAGAATTAATACAACTTGTATCAAACGGAGCTAATGCCGTAGTTACAAAGTTTGCAGCTGGTTGCGGCGGCCTTGACAACTCTATCACACTGAAAATTACATTCTCAAGGCCTGTGTTACTTATATAAAAGTCTGAATTGTTCAGGCTTCCATTTCCAAGCCGCGCATCATTTAATATTACCTGCTTTTTTTTCCAGGTGCAGGTATTGGTGCAGCTTACCCGTACAGAAGGTTTATTGCTATTGTTTTGCGCGTCATAATATAGTTGCCAGCTTCCGTAGCCGCTGTCAAAATAAGTGATTTCAATGGCGACCGGGTAAGCCGAATTTAAAGGTGCATTCCTCAGAAAGTTGTCGTCAATATCAAAATACAAAGCATTCCTGTTCTTAACAAGATCGAAACCGCGGCCATACCTGCCATACATAACCGTATTATGGCTATCATCGATGTTCCAGTAGCCGGCACTGGTAGCATTGGCATTTATTTGATGCAGGTAGCGTTCATAATTGCCGGGCAGCAGGTGCCATCCTACATCATTTGTTCCGG
>Ga0206903_10284_pt1 | contig 14793 bp, 10 predicted proteins | sample Alteio_BWOrgHeat_45_FD_152959 | JGI IMG/M metagenome (GOLD analysis project Ga0206903, IMG submission 152959) | Enriched cells from forest soil in Barre Woods Harvard Forest LTER site, Petersham, Massachusetts, United States -... | ecosystem: Environmental > Terrestrial > Soil > Temperate forest >... | reverse complement strand
CTGCGCGTATATCTGGGCGTGGACCCGACGGCGCCGGACATTCATCTGGGGCATACCGTGGTGCTGCGGAAACTGAAACAATTTCAGGATATGGGGCATACCGCGGTTTTTCTGATTGGGGATTTTTCCGCGATGATCGGGGATCCGACGGGGCAGTCGGAAACGCGTCCGCCGCTGAAGGCCGAGCAGGTGCAGAAGAACGCGGAAACGTATTTGCAGCAGGTGTTCAAGATATTGGACAAAAGCAAGACCGAGGTGCGTTACAACAACGAGTGGCTGGGGAAATTGAGCAGCACCGAAGTGGTGCAACTTTGCGCGCACTACCGGTTGGCGCGGATGCTGGAGCGCGAGGATTTTCGTTCGCGGCTGGAGGCGAATCAGCCGATTTCGGTGCACGAGCTTTTGTATCCGTTGTTGACGGCTTACGACGCGGTGGCTTTGAAGTCGGATGTGGAATTGGGAGCGACGGAGCAGAAATTCAATTTGCTGGTGCATCGCGAGATACAGCGCGAGTACGGATTGCCGGGGCAGGTGATTTTGACGATGCCGATTCTGGTGGGACTGGACGGCGAGCGGAAGATGTCGAAGAGCCTGGGGAATTACATCGGGATTACGGATGTGCCGGGGGAGATGTTCGGGAAATTGATGTCCATTTCGGACGAATTGATGTGGTCTTACTACGAATTGCTGACGGATTTTGGTTCGCCGGTGATTGTGCGGCTGCGTGAGGAAGTGAAGATGGGCGTGCTGCATCCGATGGACGCGAAGATGCAGATGGCGCATACGATTGTGGCGGGATCTCATGGGGAGGAGGCCGCGAAGGAAGCGGCGGACGAGTTTCGGTTGGTGTATCGCGATCGCAAAGCGCCTACGGACATGCCGCAAATGAATTTGGCTTGGGGGACGCGGCCGCTTCATTTGGTTTTGACGGAGGCGGGGACGGCTTCGTCGCGGAGCGAGGCGGAGAGATTGATCAAGGCGGGGGCGGTGGAGGTGAATGGTGTGATTGAGAAGGACGTGAAGCGGACGATTGTTTTGAATCCGGGGGAGATGCTGGCTTTGCGTGTGGGGAAGAAGAAATTTTTGCGGGTCGTGGGGGTTTAGGGGATACGCATCGGAGAGATTTACCGCAGAGGACGCAGAGAAAATCTTGGATCGCAGCTGCGCAGAGTTTGTATTACCTTTCGGGGCGCTCGGCGAAACGTTTCAGGCGGTCGAGCCAGGATTGGTCGCGCAGTTTGACGGCGCGGCGGGTGATTAGGTGGTCCAGGATTCTGCCTAGCTTGGTGGGCATTTGGTATTCGTCGCGCATCGTGAGCTTGGTTGTGCTTGCTTGAGGTTGAAGATCCCATCGTTGCATTCCGCGCACGCCGTAGGAATCTTGAAATTGCCATTCCAGGCGATGGTCCCGTTCGTAGGCGGTGACTACTACCGTGAGCGCTACTTCGTGGCTTTGCAATTTTCCGGTGATGCGAACTTTCTGGCCTACTGCGAAATCGGATGCGCCGCTCTGGACTTCGAAGTGGACGTTCATTTCGGCGCCGTACCAGAGGGGCATGCGTTGGGGGACGAAGAAGACGAAGATTTCGTTGGGAGCGGTGGCGATTTGTGTGGCTAGTGCGATGCGGGCCATTGCGGTTGGAACGTTATCTCACAATTTGCGGGGCGCGAGAAAGGCAAAGAGCACAGGCAGGATTGCCTATGCTACGACTCGCGGTTTTAGACTTCGACCAGGACCAGGGAGACGTCGTCGGTGGGGGGGCCTTCGCGCCATTCGGCTACGCTGTCCAGGATGCCTTTTTTCATTTCGTTGAAGGGGAGCAGCGAGGTTTCGCGGACGATTTTCTGCACGCCTTCGACGCCTAGCATTGCGCCGCGGGAATTGAAGACGTCGGTGATTCCGTCGGTGTAGAGGACGATGCGGTCGCCGGCGTCGAGATCCACATCGAGCGTGGCTTCGGCGTCCACGGCCTCCGGCAGAGCGCCAAGCACCATGCTGCGGGATTCGAGGAGGCGAGGTTCGGCTCCAGCGTGCGCGATCATCGCGGGAGGGTGTCCGGCACCGGCGAAAATCATGCGGCGCCCCGGACGATCAATGCGGGCGGCGGCGACAGTGAAAAAGAAAACCGAGCTGCCGATATTGTGCATGACGAAACGGTTGAGCTGGCGGAGCATAGCGTCCAGCGCGGAGCCAGCGCGCAACTGCGTCATCATTTCGGTGTAGATGCGGTTGGCGACGAGCGCCGAGCCGATGCCGTGGCCGGAAACATCGCAGACGAGCAGATTCAGATAGTGATCGTCGAGCGAACTCACCAGACCGAAATCGCCGCCGATGGTGCGAACGGGGTGATAGAAAGTTTCGACTCGCACTCCGCCCCAGACGAGTGATTTGGGGGCGAGGCTTTGTTGCACACGCGCCGCCAGCTTCAGATCTTCCTGAATTTCCTGGTGGCGCTCTTCCAGTTTCTTGTTCACCTCGCGCAGTTCCTGTTCGGCGTGCTTCAGTTCGGAGATGTCGGTAAAGGTGACAATAGAAAACTGGCGGCCGTCTGGATCTTCGACGACGCGAGCGCTGATAATGACGGGCAAGCGCGAGCCATCTTTTCTGGGCAGCACGAATTCGAAGCGATTGTGGCCGGCCTGGAGGCCTAATTCGCGTTGCGCGACGATGAAATCAGCTTCAGCTTTGTCGTAGAGCCTGTGTATGTCAGGGCCAACGATTTCGGTGCGCGGGAGGCCAGTCATTTGTTCCAGGTTGGAATTTACGAAAATAATATTTTGGCAGTCATCGGAGATGAGCACACCTTCGTTGAGGCTTTCCAGAACACCCTCGATTTGCTGTAGCCAATCCGGCTGTTCGACTTCCACTAACAGTCCCCTTTGCGCCTAGCTTGCCCGCCCGCGTATCTTACCCAATTCGGGAGAAAACCGCTAAACGGCGGGCCGCATCGTTAGTAAGTAAGAACTGCCACATTTGATGCAATGAATTGGCGCCGGGGCGCGTAATAATGAGAGGAGAGAGTGCGGGCGATTTTTCCGCCCGCGGAGACCGCGCGAAACCATGACAGTGACTGCTGCATCTACCGCGGCATCCGCCGCAAAACTACCGGGCTTGCCTCCCGGGCCAAGAGGCACGCCGCTATTGGGTCTAGCGCTGCACGTGCTGCGCGATCCGCTGGCAACGCTGATGCGTGTGGCACGCGAGTACGGTGACATTGTGTGCATTCCGGTTTTCCGGCATTACCGCATTATGCTGAATCATCCGGATTTCATTGAGCAGGTCTGCATCTTGCAGCACACCAAATTTCATAAGAGCACGCTGACGAAAGATGTGACGCAGCGGCTGCTGGGACAAGGGCTGCTGATCAGCGAAGGGGATTTCTGGCGGCGGCAACGGCGGCTGGCGCAGCCGGCTTTTCATCGCACGCGCATCGCGGAGTACGGCTCGACGATGGTGGAATGTGCCAACACGCACATGGCTCGCTGGCGTGGCGGTGAGGTGTGCGATATCGCAGAGGAGATGATGGCGATGACGCTGGACATCGCCGTGCGCACGCTTTTTGGCACGACGCTGAACGTGAAGGCGGAGGAAGTGGGGAAGTCGCTGGGATTTCTGATGCGGTATTCGATGCGCAAGGCGCGGTCGCCGATCAAGGTTCCGGAGAATTGGCCGACGCCGAGGAATCGCCGTGCGGAACGCGAGACGCAATTTCTGGATTCACTAGTGTACGGGATCATCAAGGAAAGGCAGGCGGAGGGGAATACGAATCCGCACAACGATCTGCTGGCGTTGCTGATGAGTGCGATGGATGAAGACGGCACGCAGATGACGCCGAAACAATTGCGCGACGAGACGATGACGCTATTTATGGCGGGACACGAGACTACGGCGCTGACGCTTTCGTGGACGTGGTATATGTTGAGCGAAAATCCGGCGGCGGAGGCGCGTTTGCACGAAGAATTGCAGCGCGTGTTGGGTGGGCGCGCTCCGACGGTTGCGGATCTGGAGCGATTGCCTTATCTGCGCTCCGTGGTGAGCGAGGTGCTGCGGCTTTATCCGGCGGCGTATATTTTGGCGCGGACTTCGATCGCTCCTTGCACCATTGGCGGATATGATTTTCCGACGGATACGACTTTCATCATGGCGCAGTGGGTGATGCATCGCGATGCGCGGTATTTCGATGAGCCGGAGGTGTTTCGTCCGGAGCGCTGGATGGATGGACTCGAGAACCGGTTGCCGGCGGGGGCTTATTTTCCGTTTGGGGATGGGCCGCGTCGGTGCATTGGGCAAGGGTTCGCGCTGCTGGAATTGGGGATGGTGATCGCGACGGTGGCGCAGAAATTTCGGTTTAAGTTGGTGCCGGGGCATCGGGTGGTGCCGGATCCTTTGGTTACTTTGCGGGCGAAGTATGGGATTCGGGTGAAGGTGCATTTCCGCGACTGAGGAAGGCGAAAGATTTAACACAGAGAGCACAGTGAAAAACGGAGTGCACAGAGAAAGCAGGAGAGATCCTTCGGACGGCTTGAGGCAAGGGCGCCGGCCCCAGGATGACGATGCTCGTCGCATCGTCACTTTACAAATTCTGGTTGTTCGCCTTTGTCCCAGGGATCGTAGGTTAGGGAGAAGCGGATGCGGTCTGGGATGGGCGGGTGTGAATAGAACATGAAGACGGTGATCGGGCTGGGCGTGGGATCGGAGAGATCCACTTCGCCGAGAACCTGAAAGGCTTGCGCGGCGACCTGGCTGGAATCTGGAATCAGGCCGTGAGTCACTTCCAGGCCGTATTGATCCGCTTGGTGCTCGAAATAACGGCTGACGGCGCTTTGAACGGGGTTGGCGACAAAAGAGTAAACGGAAAGCAGAAGCAGCAGCGCGGGGAGCGAGGCCCAATCGTCAACACCGCGGATGCCCCAGGCGGTTCCGAATCGCCGCAGGAGCCAGCCAATGGTGCGGTGACCGAGATAAAAAAGCACGAACAGGAATACCGCGGCGAAGAGCAGACCTTTCCAGATGTGATTCAAGACGTAATGGCCCGTCTCGTGTCCGGCGACGAGAACAATTTGCGGCGTGTTCATCTTGGCGATCGTGGTGTCCCAGACGACGATGCGTTTTGATGCGCCGATGCCGGTGACGTAGGCGTTCAGCTCCGTGGTTTTTTCTCCAGCGCCCATCCAGAACATGCGCTCGGGAGGAATATTCACGCCGGCGCGCTGGACCATGGTTTCCAGGCTGGCGGTGAGCGCCGGATCTTTCTCCTGAAGCGGTTCGAATTTGTGGAACATGGGGTCGACGATCAGCGGCTGAATGAAAACGAGGATTACTGCGATAGGTAGTGATACCAGCCAGAAATAAAACCACCAGCGACGGGGGCTGCTGCGAATTACGGCGTAGAGAATCGCGACCAGAATAATTCCCAGCAGGATTCCCAGGAACTGTCCTTTAGCCCAATCCCAGAACCAGGAACCCCAGCTCTGAATGCTGAGGCCGTATTTTCGCTCGACGGAATTTTCGTAGATGGCCGAGGGCAGGCCGAGAATCGCCATCGTCACCAGCAGGAGCGGGGCGAAGGCGGCGGCTTGAATGAAACGATTGCGCGAGACAGATTCGGCCCAATCGCGAAATTGCGGGCCGAACTTCCAGGAGAGGATGACCCAGAGGACGAAGATGCCGTAGAAAAAATCGATCCAGGCGAAACGGGCGTGAAAACGTCCGAGATCGCGCGCTTTGCGGTAGAGGTCGGGCGGGAGCGTGTAGGCCGTGACCTTTCTTTCGGATGTTTGGGGCGGTGCGACCGGAGCTGCGGCGTCGGGAGTGCTGGCGGGAGGCTGCGACGATTGCGGGGCGGAAACGGAGGCGGGCGCGCTGATGCTCGCTAGCCGTGCGGCATTTTTGCCGAACGCGTGCGGGGCGGCTTGCAGCGTCAGTAAGATTAGAATCCATCTCGCGAGAGACTTCATTCTTGCTCCAAAGACGTTTGCGGCTCGTCTTCCCGTTCAAATTCGAACGGCGATTATGACGTGGCTGCCATAGCCGTGCAAGGTTGCGTCCGTGGGACCGGGTCAGGACGGGAACGCACAGACGCAAGTAGCCGAGTTGCTGAAGCAACTACGATCAGACCGGTACAAAAGTGTGGCGGGAGTGGGAGACGTTTGTACCTGCCGGGAAGTACAGGGTGCCTCTTAGGGCGCGGGACAGAACCCCAATTGCCACTGGCGCGGGCGGGCGACTAGAATTGGACTTTGGGAAACTGCCACCTGGGAGAAGCATGATGAAAATCGCACATTGGGGCCTTGGCATTCTGCTGATTATGCCGATGGGCATTGCGGTGGGACAGGCACAATCCCCGCAGGACGCACAGGCACCAGCGCCGACCGATTCTCTGGCTGCGGCTGCCAAGCAGGCGCGTGAAGCGAAGAAGGATCAGGCCAAGCCCGCGCGCGTGTGGGACGACGATAGCGTTCCTAAGTCCAATGCTGCAATCAGCGTGGTGGGGAAGACACCAGATGATAGCGACAGCGCAGGTGCTGTGACCGCAGCAGCGAATGGTTCCGCGGGTGGTGGTGGCGCAGCGGGCGGAGCGGCCAACCGGGCAGCGCTCGAAAGATCCGTCGCGAACGCCAAGGATAAATTGGCAACGATCAAGGTGGACCTGGATCTGCTGCAGCGGACCTACACGCTAGATTCGCAGATGTATTACATCAAGCCGGACTATGCTTCGGACGCGGACGGCGCGGCCAAATTGAAGGATGAGCAGGACCAGATCGCGGCGAAGCAGCAGGAAATGGACGAAGAGCAGAAGAAAATTGACGATATGAATGCTGAGCTGTCTAAAGTTCCGACATCCGCTACGCCAGCCAGCAGCGACAACCCAAATTAGTCCTTGAATGCAGTGCAGTACGCCCGAATTCCGTGACAGTGCGGGCGATGCGTCTGAGGTCTTCCCTTCTCTTTATGGTGTTCTGTTCCGATTTGAAACAGGACCACTACTGATAGTATATATTTTTCTTGACACACTAGGCGCGCAAGAGCAAAATTCCGCACGTTAACGCTGCGTTACGCGAATGTTTCCGTTCGGGTAGCGCTGCGGTTGACGGTTTTTCATTCCCCGGTGACGGCAACCCACTTTTCACAGACATCCACAAGCAAATCGAGAGGGACGATGCTGAATTTGGCAGGTGGAACGGTGCAATGTTTGAATCCGGAATGCATCTCGCGGGGGCGCTGGCTGCGTCTGCACGATGCGCCGCAGGAATGCTGCAACAGCTGTGGCGCGCCGCTGCACAGCGTGCCGCCGCCGCTGCCGCCGCGGTTCCGGATGCGCGCGCGGCCGATGAGGAGTCACCGGCCGATGGGGCGCGGGCGCTGATATTTTTGCGCGACTGAGACATCCGTTTGGCAGCTACGAAATCGGAACTTCAGCGGCTAAAGCCGGACCGCGGGCTTACGTTTTATGTCGTGGCTGAAACCACGACTCACAAAGATTAGCGGAACAATTGATGAAGGCAAAAGAAAAGGCCCGAGGCGATGCAGCCGCCGCGGGCCTTTTCCATTTTCAGGAGCTTCAAACGATTTTCAGAAATAGAACTTCAAGCCAAATTGGATCAGGCGCGGGTTTCTGTCGGTTGTAATTTGACCGAAGGTGCCGCTACCTCCTGCCGTGTTGGGATTGAAGAACTGGACGTGATTGAAAGCATTAAAAAATTCGGCCCGGAACTCAATTGATTTGGACTCCATGATTTTCGTTTTCTTGACGATCGACAGATCGTAATTGTTGATGCCTGGACCGCGAAGGAAATTGCGCGACGCGTCGCCAAAACTGAAGAGCGGCACGTTCACGCAATCGTACGAGGTCGGGTTGAACCAGAATGTTCCCGTCACATTTCCTTTCGTGTCTGCGGCAGCGGAACTGATGCAGTTTGCCGCATTGGCCGAAAAGACTTGTTGGCTGTTTCGCGGGTTCTCGTATTGAATCGGACCGATGACGTTAGGACGCGACAGGTCGGGGTTCTGATCCTGCTGGCTGGAATTATTGTTGGAAAACAACGTGAACGGATTTCCCTTTTGATAGCTGGCGATCGCATTGAATTGCCAGCCGCCGAGAATCGTCTTCAAGATCCCATTGTCCACGCCGTGGTCGAACGGAAGCTCCCACAATCCGCTGATCACGAGTCGTTGGGGTGTATCGAAATCAGCAAGTGCGCGGTCCAGGCGATAATCGAGGGGATCGGTGTATTCCGAGGAGCGCGCGCGAAATCCGGAAGTGAGGTCAATCGTTTTTGATAGGGTGTAGGCTGCACGGAAGATGAAACCCTTGCTAAAGCGCTTGTCTACCGTCAGTTGGAACTCATGGCTATCGGAAAGACCGTTGCTAAAGTTGGTGAGAAGCTGCTGGGCTCCGGTCGGGAAAGCATTCGGATCGGACTCAGGGCCTGACAGTACCGGTCCACCGATGAAATCCACGCAAGCCGCGAGCGGCCGTGCACACTCCGGATTGGTGGAGCCGAAGTTGGTGAGCTGCTGTTGCATCACGCTCGGTACCGGAAAATTCGTCTCGCCACTCGATATTAATTTTCGTCCCAAGCTGCCTACGTACACCGCTTCCACCATGGTATTCGCCGTTGCTTGCCACTGGAAGCCGTAATTAAAGTTTTCGGAATAGGGCGTTCGGAAATGCGGCCAAGTCGTATAGGCAAATGAAATTTTAGGAGTCAAGAAATCTCCCGTAAAGGTAAATGGGAATGGGTTTGTAAGCTGCAAGGGCGTGAAGGGGTCGGCGACAGGTCCCGTACCTGGAGTGTCCCCGATCACACCTGCATACGTATTAGGCGTGTTATTGGAGACGTATCCGAATGGCGGCTGGCCGCCGAACTGCAGGTTGAGCGCACCGTCCTCGATGTCGTAAAAGATGCCGAAGCCTCCGCGCATAACAAGTTTGGCATTACCGAGCATGTCCCATGCAAAACCGAGACGCGGCGCGAAGTTGTTGTAGTCGGGATAAACCAAGGCTTTGTTGGGAGTACCGGGGTCGCCCGGATACAAGATATTGGGAGGAGCGCCTGGAAACACGGTGGATTGCGTGCCTGGAAAGAAGCCGAGAATATTGTTCTGAACGTCGCTCAGGGGCATGAAGTAATCCCAGCGCAGACCGTAGGTCAGGGTCAGGCGTTTTGCGATCTTCCAGGTGTCCTGTGCGTACAGGCCGATGGCGCCTGTGCGGATTCCGTAGGTAGCCTTCGAAAATTGGAAGTAGTTGTCCCAGAAGCCGGCGACGAAATCAGCCGTTTCGTCTCCGGTGAAATCACCAAAGGTGAAATCATAGCTGCCATTGTTGTAATAATCGTAGTGGAAATTTTGGCGGATGCGGGAGATGTCCGCGCCGAATTTAAGCTCGTGGCGGTCACGCGTCCAAGTGTAATTGTCGGCCCACTCGAAGGTCGCATCGTGGAGAGTCGTGGGACCCTGCGGGGATGGACCGAGGTTAAAGCCGTTGGTGTATATGATCGGAGGCGCCGCTCCTTTGGGATCGTCGGGACTGACATTAGTGAAGCCGAGCGCGGAAGGAGTTGTTTTGTCCGTGGGAGAGTTCTGTAGCGTCGCGGTGCGATTGGCTGCGAAGCGAAACTCATTGAGCATCCCCGGGGAAAACGTGTGCGTCCAGGTAAACGCGCCGATCTGGTCGCGGAAGTTCGTCTGAAAGCCCGACCCAAGCGGCACGTCGCCGCCCGTCGAAGCACCGTTGACGATCTGGAAGGGATAGGCCTGTCGGGTGTCGTCAATGAGGTAAACGAAAGAAATCGTGTCGTTCTTGCTGAGAGTGTAGTCAATATGCGCGATGCCCTGATCATCGTCAATCGCGGCGGTGGGAGAAGAGATGAACCCATTGGTTCCAACATTTGGCATAGGCAGAAAGTCTTGAATGTAATTGGCGATCACCGGGTTCACGGGCACCTGATTGTTCGGATAAATGTTGCCAGTGATCGGATTAGTCAGTTGCGTGCCGTTGGGATCGGTGCAGGCGCCTGCGACATAGGTACTGCACAAAGAACTGAAGTCTCCGGTGCGCTGGGCGGGAGTGAGCACGGTCAGTTGCGGTGAAGTTTGGCCTACGCGGCTACGGGTACCCTGATAAGCAAGAAAGAAGAATAGCTTGTCCTTCTTGATGGGACCTCCCACGGTGCCACCAAACTGATTGCGTTTGAAAGACTGTTTGTCCTGTTCAACCGGCAGAAAGTAGTCCCTAGCGTTGAAGAAGTTGTTACGGTCGAACTCGAAGAGGTCCCCGTGGAAGGCATTCGTTCCTGATTTGGTGATCTGATTGACGATTCCGCCGGAGGTGCGCCCGTACTGGGCGTCGTAATTGTTGGTGAGAATCTTGAATTCCTCGACGGCGTCCGGGTTGGGACTCACGACGATATTGTTGCCGAGAAAGTCTGTGTTATTGCCGCCGTCCAGAAGGAATGTGAGGGACTCGGAGCGTTGGCCACTCACAGAAAAAGGATTGTTGGAGCCGTCATCGGGATCAGGGGCAAACACGCCCGCTTGCAGCAATCCCAGTTGCAGGGTGTTGCGATCAAGCAGCGGCAGGTCATTGATCATCCGTTCGTTCTCTACTTTTCCGAGAACGGCGCCCGTGGTGTCCACCTGGACGACGTTTGATGAAACCTCGATGGTTTGAGTTTCCCGGCCGACTTTCAGCGCTACATCCAAGCGGCCGTTTTGATTCAGCTCGAGAACGACTCCGTCTTGGATAAAGGTGGCGAAGCCGGACTTATCTACGGTCAGACTGTACTTGCCGACCGGGACCAAGTCGAAGAGATACGAGCCATCGGAGCCGCTGTTGACGGTGCGCGCGATTCCGGTTGCCGTGTTGGTGAGGATCACTTTGGCAGCGACGACTACGCCGCCGGATTGGTCCGTGACGGTGCCGCGGAGGGAGGCTTTGGTTTGGGCCCACGACGAACCGCTGAGGACTGCGATGACGCAAAAGACGAATGCAAAATACAGCAGCGCACGAAGAAATCTCACACCCCACCTCCGTTGGACGGACACTTGCCCAGGACACGCGGCGCGTGGAGTGCTTGGGACCCTTCAACTGTCAAAAATAGAAGGTTACGGTTTTGCCCCGTAATAAACGATACAACCCCGAAATTCGCCCCAATCGCTGCAACTCACACAGCCCCGATGCGGGAATCTATAGAACCGCGCGAGGAGGAAGTCAAGAAAGAAGCATTTATGGAAGCCATCAAAGTGATTGCAGTGAATGACTTGTGGTCAATTCTTGGGGTGAAGGAAGGGGGGAGCGGCCGGTGGGGGTGCCGGCCGCTCATGGGCATTGGGGTGATGGAGGTGCAGACATTCGAGGCGCTTTGGAGAGCCCCGAACACGACTGAGTATGCCGCTGGGGAGTGGGGACGTCGATAGGCCGCTCGGCCCATTTAGGTCCAGTACGAAGGTACTCGGAAGGTCGTTCGTGGGAGTTTCGCTCGTCGCGGAAGTTAAAAGATTTAACACAGAGTGCACAGAGAAAAGGCGGATGCAGATCGGAAACGGCAACGGCTTGAACCGCGCAGGCGCCGAGATCGCAGAGAAACACGAAGGCGAGGCGGCGACGTTTCTGACATTGTGGCTAGCTGGGGCGCAGCAAGCAGCGCCCCTTCCAGTCATTTCTGGTCGTGCGGCTGCCACTACGGATCGGTTGTGCCGCAACGGCGGATTCAGGCGGCTTGGGCCCAGCAATTCCGCATCCGAGAAATTGGTTAGAGCCTAAATAGAGCTTGCCCTTAGAATTACCCTTCCTGCGGTTAGCGAGGCAGATTCGCATTGCTTTTTTTCGACTTGACAGCAGACTATTCTTGTATACTGTAGTATATAAGAAGAAGGAGGCTGCTTGCACCGCTCCCAGTTCTCCGCCCGAGAACGACGCCAGCGATCGCGCCTGGCGCAGGTGATCCACGGCGCGCGCTTTCTGCGCGGCACTCTCAGCGTGCGCAATGTTCGTTGTGGCAAGGCCGGCTGTCATTGCGCCCGCGGAGAGCTGCATGCTTGTCTCTATCTGGTCCGACGCAAGGGAGGGAAATTACGCCAGATGTTCGTGCCTCGCCCTTGGGAAGACCGCGTGCGGCAGGCGGTGCAGAATCAGCAGGAGATGGAAAAGTTGATCGAGGAACTCTCTGATATGGAGTGGAAGCGCCTGCGGGAGAGAAAGGAGTAAGCCGATTCTGCGACGACTGATCGGCTACGCGGAGAAGATCTTTGACCTCGGTGAGGTTCTGGGAGCAGTTTCCGATCAGCGTCTCCGTCCGCGCATTCCTACCGCGGCAATACTGCAATCGGTTTTGGTTCTTTACTGGGCTCGCTTGGGCAGCCTGAACGCCCTGGAGGGGGTTCGCGGGGCTTCTTTCTGGAAGCGTTGGCTGGGGCAGGAGCTGGCGAGCGCCGATACGGTGGGGCGCGTGCATGCCCAGCTGGAGAATGCCGGACTGCGCCGAGGGTTGCAGCAGGTGTATGGACGCTTGAAGCGCAACAAGGCCTTGCGGGGAGCGGGGGAGTGGGATGTGGCCGTGCTGGATGGACATGAGAACCATGCCAGCTACCGCAGGCACTGCCGGGGATGCCTGCAAAGGACGGTACGCACCGAGCAGGGAGAGAAGGTGCAGTTTTATCATCGCCAAGTGACGCTGATGCTGCGCTGCGAGAAGATGCGCCTGTTGCTGGATGTAGAAGCCCAGCTTCCTGGTGAAAACGAAGTCGCGACCGCCCTACGCCTGCTCGAGCGTGTGTTGCCGGCTTACCCGCGCGCCTTCCAGTTGCTGCTCGGCGATGCGCTCTATGCGCAGGCACCTTTTCTGAACTTTCTGCTGCGCCACGGCAAGCAGGTGCTGTTGGTTCTCAAAGAAGAGCGCCGCGATCTCTATAAGGATGTTTTGGGGCTGTTGCCACTGGTGGCAGCGCAGAAGGGGCAGTATCGATCGCGGGACTGCCTGTGGTGGGATGTAACGGATTTGACTTCTTGGTCGAAGGTGAGCGTCCCGCTACGGGTGGTGCGCTCGGAAGAAACGTACCAGGTCCGCCGCCAGTCTGACAAACAAATGTCGCGGGAGAAAAGCGAATGGATGTGGGTGACGACCTTGCCGGTCGCGCGAGCCTCTACCGCGCTGGTCGTGCATCTGGGGCATGCGCGGTGGGACATAGAAAACTATGGCTTCAATGAACTGGTGAACGGTTGGCACGCCGATCACATCTATAAACACAATCCCCGTCGAAATCCGCGCGTTGTTTTGCACGCCTCCGCCGAAGCGCGTCGTCACATAATCGCCCTCGATGATCCGCCACTTAAATGCCGGCGCGATCTTCGCATCAATCCCGAATCCCAAGGACGTCGCAAACGAATTGTCGCTGAAGCCCGTCTGGCCGTAATGTGCCCCGCCGATTAATATGTGCGCAAACGGCGAGATTCGCGCCGGAAACGAAACCTGCGGACCAACCAAGTACGTCGTCACCGATGATCCGCCGCCATAATCCCCGCCCACTTCCCCAACTGCGCCGAACCACGGTGCAAACTTGTACTCGCCCGAGAGAATGAATCCGTTCAAATTGTTAGCGCCCGGAGAATTCTCCAGATGAAAAAACGAATATCCGCCATAAAGCTCCACCTTGTCCTGCGCGCTCGCACGCGTCCCTGCCGCCAGCGAAAACAAAAATAGCAGACCCACCAGTAACGACACTTTCCGTACCATGAATTCTTCTCCTTGGGATGTGGTGCGGGATTTTCCCAGCCGACCGGGATCTTGGGCTCCCGCCCTCATAGTTCAATGATGCCGCCGCAGCCTCGAGGGGGCCAGGCGGTCGTCGTCATGAGCTGGTATTTTCTTGGATGCTGCTCAGGCCAAAAGGGTTACGGCTAATGAGGTTTCGCGTATCTAAATAAGGGCTTCACCTGAGTTGAGCGCAATGGTGTCGCGCGTCTGGTCCCGCAAACGCACAATTTCATGCCAATCGTCTCCGGCTGCGGGATTCGGCGCAATTGGCGCGCTGAACGTCAGCGTCACATGCCCCGGCCGCGGCAGCAAAGTCTTGTCGCGCAAAATCTGCCGCGCGCCGCGCACCGAAACCGCGCAAATCGGCCGCTGCGCATCCACCGCAGCCTTAAACGCCCCCAGTTGAAACGGGCGTATCCCCGCCAAGGCCGTAAAAGTTCCTTCCGGAAAGATCACCACCGATTCCCCGTTCCGCAGCGCCGCGTTCACATCCTCCGATTGCCGAATGCGCGCCTGCGGGTCGTTGCGGTCGAAAGCAAATTGTCCGCTCCTATCCGCCAACAAGTTTACGAACGGCATCGCGCGAATTTCGCCTTTCGCCACGAAGCGCACATCGTCCGGAAGAAACGCCAGCATCACCAGAATATCCAGATAACTCGAATGGTTCGGCGCGAAAATCCACGGACCCGTCTTCGCTCGCTGCTCCAGAATCTCCGCTCCCACAACAGTCACCGGAACGCCGCCCGCAGCCAGCATCCTGCGCGCCCCGCGATGCACCAGGCTCGCCGCGCGCCGCCGGTTGCGCGTGCGTCTCACCACGATCCACAGCGGAATCAGAATCACCGCGAAAGCCGCCAGCGCATAAACGCCATACAAAAATTCCACCGCGCCACGCGCCGTGCGCTGCAGCCAACTCCATGCCCGCGGCGCCGCGCCGAGCACCGCTAGCCGCGCGATCTGCACCCACGGTGCCTGCTGTTTCCGCCCCAGCTTTCCTTCCAGGAAAAGCCGCCGCGTCTCGCTGCGCCGCAGTTT
>Ga0206903_10283_pt1 | contig 14801 bp, 15 predicted proteins | sample Alteio_BWOrgHeat_45_FD_152959 | JGI IMG/M metagenome (GOLD analysis project Ga0206903, IMG submission 152959) | Enriched cells from forest soil in Barre Woods Harvard Forest LTER site, Petersham, Massachusetts, United States -... | ecosystem: Environmental > Terrestrial > Soil > Temperate forest >... | reverse complement strand
CGCAGCCGGAATGGCTGCATTTGTAGTGGTTGCCGGAGTTATGGCGATATCGCCTTTTTCCTCGCCTTCCTCAACCTGTTCATCTTCGTTAGATACGGTATCAACCGCCGCTGGCTGGTTATTTGCCGCCGCTTCCATATCTTCCTTGGAAACCGGATTCTCGCTTGGAATGACATTTATTTTTTCACTTTCAAGGTTTTCTTTTGCACCTGTAACGGTGTTAAAAACCTCTTTATCTGTATGTGCAACCTGCATGCCGCCCGGGTCAGTAGGTACAACTTTGAAGTTATCGCTATTGCCATCAAGCACAACTACGCCGTCAGAATTCTTGTTCTTGCTGATGTGGTTATATGCGTAAAAGCATAGGATGACGAAAAGGAAAACCGCCGCTACCGCGAAAATAGGCAGCATCAGGCCATCGGAAAATTTGTTGTTCTCGCTGTCAGGAGTGTTATTCATATTGTAACCATGTTTAAATGTTTGGATCCCCGCCTGCGCGAGGATGAATTCCACCTAAGCTCGGGCAAGCCTCGCTAAGGTTCGTTCACATTCTTTCCACGGCCTCAACACCAAGTAAATTCAAACCTGAAAAAATCACTGTTTTGCATGATTGAATGAGGTTCAGCCGCGCTTTTGTTGCAACAGGATTTGCCGCATCTATGAAGCGGATATTCTCGTCCTTACCGATATTCCATAATTGGTGGAAGTTCGAGGCGAGATCATAAAGATAGAATGGTAAACGGTGCGGTTCCATATGGATGGCGCTTTGGCGTATAACCCGCGGGAATTCAGCGATCTTTTTTATAAGTTCAATTTCAGCCGGGTGGGTCAGTACGGATATATCATCAGCCGGGCTGGCGGATATTCCCTGCTCTGCCGCGGTTCTGATAGCGCTGGCACAGCGCGCGTGGGCATATTGTACATAGAATACGGGGTTCTCTTTTGTGGTTTCAAGAACTTTTTTGATATCAAAATCTATCACCGCATCAGCCTTGCGGGTGAGCATGATAAAACGCACGATACCAGCGCCAACCTTATCAATAACCTCACGCATGGTAATAAAATTACCCGCGCGTTTTGACATCTTCACCGGCTGGCCGTTCTCAACCAGGTTCACCAATTGTGAAAGTATCACGTTGATGGAAGCCTTGCCGCCAGAGAGAGCCTTTACCACGGCCTGCAAGCGTTTCACATAGCCGCCATGATCTGCCCCAAGGGTTATGACCATTTTGTTGAACCCGCGGTTTATCTTATCAAGGTGATAGGCGATATCGCCAGCGAAATAGGTGTATTGGCCGTCAGATTTTTGTAGCGGCCTGTCAACATCGTCACCAAATTCGGTTGATTTAAAAAGTAATTGCTCGCGAGGCTCCCAATCTTCCGGGGTTTTACCTTTTGGTGGCTCAAGCACGCCGCGATATAAAAGATTGTGGGCGTTAAGAAATTCAATGCATTTCTCGATAGCGTTTTGTTTGTGCAGAGCGGCCTCGGAGGTAAAAACATCATGCTTAACATTCAGCGCGGCGAGATCTTCCTTGATCAGTTTTAGCATTTCGGCGATGGCAAAATCTTTTAATTCCTGCGGGAATTTTTCAGAGTTCTTGAATTTATCGCCATGTATCGTTACAAAATTTTGTGCTACCTCAACCAGATATTCTCCCGGATAAAGCCCCTTTGGAATTTCGCCGATATTCTCACCAAGTGCCTCGCGATAGCGCAGAAACGCTGATTCTGCGAGTACATTAACCTGAGCGCCGGCATCGTTGATATAATATTCTTTCGCAACTTTATAGCCAACCGCCAGCAGAATATTCGCCAGCACATCGCCGATAACGGCATTGCGTGCATGGCCGATATGCATTGGGCCGGTAGGGTTTGCGGAAACATATTCAACATTTACCACCTCGCCCTTGCCGATGTTGGCCTTGCCAAAAGTCTGCGGGTTTTTCAGTACATCATTTATAACCTCAAACCACGCGGAATTCTTGAGCTTCAAATTAATGAACCCCGGTCCGGCGATCTCAACATTATCTATCGTTGCATCTTTTTTAAGCTCGCCCGAAATTTTTTCAGCAACCGCCCGCGGGTTCTGGCCAAGCGGCTTCGCAAGCACCATTGCGGCGTTAGTGGCTATGCAACCATGTGTAGCATCTTTCGGCGGTTCGGCGGTTATCGGCTCAAAAAGTTTTGCATCCACATCAGGAAAAGCGGCCGCGCATATCGCAACTATTCTTTCCCGGTATTTTACGAATATATCCATTTTAATGAAATTTCTTTTGTTTCTCAGGGCTTATATACTGCCAGCGTTTATAATTCAACTATTACCGGAACATGGTCTGAGGGCTGGGTATAATCGCGGGCATCCTTGATTATCTCGAATTTTTTTATTTTCCCGGCGGTTCCTTCAGTTGCCCAGATATGGTCAAGGCGGCGGCCACGGTTGCTTTTGCGCCAATCCTGGTTGCGATAGCTCCACCAGCTATAGAGTTTTTCAGTGTGCGGGATGAACTGGCGGGCGATATCAACAAAATCGCGGCTTTGACGAAACTTCTCCAGTAGTTCAACTTCAATTGGTGTGTGTGAAACCACGGTGAGGAGCTGCTTGTGGCTCCAGACATCGTGCTCATATGGTGCGATGTTAAAATCACCTACCACAATTATTTCCTCTTTTTTGGAGTTGCCGGCGAACCATTTCGCCAGCTCCTTGTTATAATTAAGTTTATGCTCGAATTTGCTGTTGAGCTTGGGATCTGGAATGTCGCCACCTGCCGGGATATAGATATTATGCAGCTCAACTTTCTTTTTGCCGATAGTTACTTTGGCCGAGATGTGGCGCTTATCCTTGTTCACAACCTCAAGCTTCCTGTCAGGCTCCAGCTTCTGACGTGAAATTATAGCTACGCCATTATAACTCTTTTCGCCGCTGAATAATAAATGTTTATACCCCGCCGCCTCAAAAAAATCTTTCGGGAAAAGCTCGTCAACCACTTTGGTTTCCTGCAAGCACAGAATATCAATATCATGTTCCAGCAGGAATTTTTTTACCGTTTCAGCGCGCAGGCGAACTGAGTTTATGTTCCAGGTTGCAATTCTCATATATCCCTAATTTAATATTTTATAACCATATCTTGTAAGGCACGCGCGCAAGATGGCCTCGCGGGTTTGTGCCTGGTAATATTTCCCGTCCACCGTTCCCACCAGGCCGCCAACCCCTGCCCCAACCGCGGTGGTCAGTACGGTTTTTTGTACGCCATAGCCGATCGCTGCACCGCCGCCGATACCCTCGGATGAGGTGAGGAATATGCCGCGCAGCGAATTGGCCTGGTTATCATATCTGTCCTCGTTCTTGCGGCATTCTTTGAGGTCTGCGGCGTATTGGCCGGCATCAACATTCTCGGATGATATCTTGGGCTGGTATTCACATGATGAGAGGGTGGCCGCCAGTATCAGTGCAAGTAATTTTTTCATGGCGCTACTCTAAAATGGTTCGGGCGGCGGTCAACACATAAATTTGCCCCACGCCGGCTTTCCTCAGAACTTTGGCGCATTCATTGGCGGTAGCGCCGGTAGTCATCACATCGTCCACCAGCAAGATATTTTTGCCTTTTATCCGCGCGGCAAGTTTCGGGTTAACCTCTATCGCGCCGATGATATTCTTCTGGCGCCGCACGCGGGAAAGGTTTGCCTGAGGTTCGGTTTGTTTGGTCTTTAGTAAAATAAGGTTGTTCGCCGGGATATTTTTCTTTCTCGCAAGATGGTTGGCTATCAGAGCGGCGTGGTTATATTTGCGGGATATCAGGCGTTTTTTATGGATGGGTACCGCGGTGACGATATCTATATGGGCGGGAAATTCAAGTATCTTTTCGGCGATCAGATAGCCCAGTGTGCGGGCGTAAGCGGTGTTATCGGAATATTTGAGTGAGGTGATGAGGTGGGCGGAATTTTTATCGTAGGCGAAGAAATATTTTGCCAGGTTGAAATGCGGTGTTTCGTCAATGCAAAACCCGCAGATGCCGCCTGCAAATGCCTCATAGTCGAACGGATATGAGCATATCGAGCAGCAATTTGCGTTGCTGAATTTGAATTTATCCCAGCAGTTCTTGCAGAGTATCTGCGATTCCTTTAGGACTATTTGCCCGCATATGCAGCGTGGCGGGATGACAAGATTTAAGATGGTTCTGAGCAATTTAACTCCATCTGGATAAATAACGCCTTAGCGAAAATATCTATACCTTCCGGCGTAAATAGGCCGGGATATCCAGTTCATCATCAGCAACGCGATTAGGCTGTTGTTGCGGCGCGCTGGCGTGATGGGTTTGGGATGGTTGTGCCGGCTCTTCTTCCTTGCGGGAGAATAAACTGCCGAACAGGCCTGGGTTCTGCGCCGGTTGCGGGTGCGAGTTATGTGCCGGGTTTCCAGGGCGCGCATTTGGCCGTTCAAAACGTTCGTTCTGCGGTTGAGGCTGGCGGATGGCCGGCTCTACAGGTTCGCGCGAGATAAAAGTGTTGCTGGTGAGGCCATCTTCATCATCAGATTCAGAGAAATATTGCGGTTTTGAATCGCCGCGTGAACCATGGTTTGATGAAGGTTGCGCCGGTTGTTGTTTATTGGTGGTTATCCTTGCCGGTTGCGGGGTTGATGTGTAGGCGACGGAATCAGCATCTATCCCGGTTGCAACGACAGAAACGCGGAGTTTGCCATCAAGCGACATATCGAATGTAGAGCCGAAAATGATATTTGCGTTCTCGTCAACTTCCTCACGGACGCGGTTCGCAGCTTCGTCAACCTCGAATAAGGTCATGTCAGAGCCGCCGGTGATGTTGATCAGAACGCCGCGGGCGCCCTGCATTGAAACGTTATCAAGCAGTGGGTTTGCAATTGCAGCTTCAGCCGCTTTTATTGCGCGGTTCTCGCCTTCGGCTTCGCCGGTGCCCATCATCGCTTTGCCCATTTCGCTCATTACCGAACGAACGTCAGCAAAATCGAGGTTTATCAGGCCGGGCATGACCATTAGGTCAGTTATCCCGGTAACGCCGGATTTGAGCACGGAATCAGCAAGTTTGAATGCATCAAGGAAAGTGGTGCTTTTATCAGCAATGCGGAAAAGGTTCTGGTTCGGGATAACGATCATTGTATCCACATATTTTTGTAGCTCTTGCAGGCCAAGCTCGGCAATTCTCATGCGGTGGGTGCCTTCAAAATGGAATGGCTTGGTGACAACACCAACCGTTAAAATCCCCTGCTCACGGGCTAAACGCGCAACAACCGGTGCTGCACCTGTTCCGGTTCCACCGCCCATTCCGGCAGCGACGAAAACCATATTCGAGCCTTGCAGGTAATCTAGGATTTCTTCGGCAGATTCCTCAGCCGCGGCCTTGCCAACCTCAGGATAAGCGCCGGCGCCCAGGCCTTGTGTTACGTTAATGCCAAGCTGGATGGCGTTGGTGCATTTTGAATTTTCTATTGATTGGGAGTCGGTGTTGGCGATAACAAATTTTACGCCTTCAACGCCAAGTTCTATCATGTTGCCGATTGCATTTCCGCCTGCGCCGCCGACGCCAAAAACGGTTATGGTTGGCTTTAAGTTAAAATTCTGTGGAACTTGAAGGTTCAATACCATTTTTTCTACCCTGTTCAGAACGATGTTGTTTTAGTTTAAGATGAGCTCTATATCTAGTTTATATTCGCTGCACACCAAATTATCAACTAGTTATTTAATAAATTTATAAAAAAATGAAACAGACACTCGCGACGGAAAATCCTTTTGATATTTTTAAAAGCTGGTTCGATGAGGCCAGGAAATCGAAAGAGGTTTCAGACCATACTGAAATGTGTCTTGCAACGGCATCTAAGGCCGGGAGGCCATCTGCGCGGATAGTGCTTTTGAAAAAATATGACAATAAAGGTTTTGTTTTTTTTACGAATTATCGTGGCAGGAAATCTGTGGAGATGACGGAAAATCCATTCGCAAGTTTATGCTTCTACTGGCCGGCGTTGGAAAAGCAAATCCGTATTGAAGGGCGGGTGGAGAGAATTGCGAAGAAGGAAAGTGATGAATATTTTTTGACGCGTGCGCGCGAAAGCCGCATTGGCGCTTGGACATCCAAGCAATCAAGCGAGCTTGCATCACGCGAGATATTCCTTGAGGAGATGAAAGAGGCCACTGAAAAATTCGGTGAAGGTGAGATCGTGCGCCCTGGTTTCTGGGGTGGGTGGAGAGTCATTCCCGACAAAATAGAGTTCTGGCAGGCTGAGGAATTCCGCTTCCACCACCGCGATGTTTTTGAGCGTGTGAGCGGGAATAAATGGACGAAAAAACTTATCTACCCGTGATCATTTTTTTCTTTACGGCGGGGTTTATTGCAGGAAGGGTTTCTGCTTTCGCCTCGCCTACATCGGTTGGTACTTCGGCAAGCTGCCTATTTTTTTCAAGCGCTTCTAATTTATCGTTATATCTCTCCTTGATCTCTGGCTTCAGTCTGCTGACAAGTTCAACGCCAAGTTCGTTGGCAACCTCTTTAATGACCTTGCTATTATATCTTTCCATTATCTCCGGCTTCAGTTTGTTGACAAGTTTAACGCCAAGTTCGTTGGTGACCTCTTTAATGACCTTGTCCTTCAGGTTTATAATGATGTTCCGCCTTGATACATTGGTTTCGCAGATACGGTTCTCCTGGAACACTCCACCATTTTTATCATTGTATACAGCAAGCACTTTTTCAAGCAATTGCGCGAGATCGGCCTGGCTGCTAAAGCGGTAATTATGTTTATCGTTCCCATTTTTATAATCAAGGGATAGCTGGGGCTGATCATGCTGGTGTGGGACAAGTATGTTAACGGAGAATAGTTTTCTTCCCTCAGACAGGAATTTTATGGCATCGTCAGAAATACTGTTTAAGTGTTTTTTAAAATTATCGCTCTTTTTATCAGATGTGTTGTATGTTATGGGATAGCCATTTCTCTTTATATTTTTAGGGTCGGCATTTTTAATAACATGGCCTATATGTTCCAGCTCGGAGGTGTTTAGCTGTTGCTTGCCCATTTTTATAAAATGCGCTTCCAGTTGCCCGGCGAATATATTCAACTCATTCGGGTTGTTGCTTTCAACCTCTATGATCTGCATCTTGTTTTTATGATCTGAGGTTATAAGGTGGTTTGTTTTCAGAAGGGTTATGGTGGCAACATCTTTCTCACCTGGCTCTGGCAGCTTCACATAAAAGTCGCCATATCTGTCATCATGGACAAGCGTCAGGATATTGCGGTGCACCCTTTCCGGCGCCATGCAATTTTCTTCGCTTTCCTTTCCCAGTTTATATTGTTTAATATAGATCGCTGTTCCTTTTGGGGCTATTTTTGAGATGGCATCTGAAACCTTTGGCCTGTCAAAGGAATCTAATTTAGCCGTATGTTCAGCCAGCACCTCGCCCAAATTACTGATTGTTGCTTCAAATATTATATCCCTATCCGGCTCGCCATCCTTCTTTGCGGGTGCGGTGGTGGTGAGATAGCTCTTATACGTGGAAAAATCTTTGCGGTTATCGTTGATGATGATCTTGCTGGTATTGCTCAATCCCGGCGTGTCGATATCCATTATCTCAACCGGCACCCTGAATTTTGACAGGTTCACGATAAGAAGCTCAGGTGGGGTTGTAAAACCTGTGGCGTCCTTGGGAGTGTCTTTTTTGCTGAATTTATATTCCAGCAGCGCATTAATATCAGGCACTATCTGGACATGGTGGAATTTATTGAGCGCCTCAATCTCTTTTTTTCCCGCATCGCCGATTATGAAAATCTTTTTATCCACAGATATTTTACCTAATTAATGAACATAAGGTCTGGCTTTTTAGTGCATCTCTCAAAACACTCTTTTCCGAGCATGGTTTCAACTCTATCTTTTGTGAGTTTCTTGTTTGGAGATTTAAGCTTTGTGAATAATACTTTGATTATTTTGTCGGTATTGATCCCGTCATTTTCTTCAGTGTTGATGCCTTTTGTTTCAACAGAGGCAACTTTTCCATTCCTGTGGGAGTTGAGCTCGATGGTTCTTGATACTTCGGTAGTATCCTTCTTGGCATATTTCTTCTTGATGTTGAAGTATTCGTTGCAATCCCTTTGCCATGACACGTTCTTTTCCATCTTGTGTTCAGGCCAGGTTTCTTTCATGTCCAGGTTCTTGTCCCTATATATCCCCAGTATTTTTTTGATTATAGAGCGCAATTCTGCCTCGTTGCTAAAATCATATGACACATCAGCTTGAGCGTGTATCTCAGATGTTTCTATCGACGATGCACGTTTTTTCATGCCAAGGGAAAGTACTAATCTTCTTTCTTTGTCCCCATGTTTTGAGCCCGCTAAATCGATCGAAGAGTCGTATAATTTATATCCGTTATTAAGCCTTTCTTCTAGCAGGTTCGTATTAATCTGTTTAGGGCCCGGGCCAAGTGTTCTTGCTTCCTCAGCCCTGGTTTTTATATGGTTTATCTTTTTAAACGCTGTGATCTCACTTACAGGAAGTATCTGTTTTATAAAATCCATCAGGTGAAGTTCTTTAAAGTCATTCTCGGACTTTCCGAGGGATATATTCGGTTTTTCTGCTTTTGCACGGGGTTTTATATATTTGCTTATATCCACCACTGTCATTTTATTTTCTTTATCATGCAGCAGGAATAAAGATAATTTATCCTTATCACCCTCAATGTGGAAACTGTTGCTATGCGTTTTGGCTATAATATATATATGGTTCTTTAGTTCCGCAGGGGTTTTGAGCTCCTCAGTTATTGTTCCATCTGGTGCGCGATATGGGTTATATACCGTAAATCTTTTGAAATTTATAATTGCTTTTTCGTCTAGTATATTAACCACAACCTAACTCCATTGGTTTCGTGAAGGCCCAGTATAGCACAAAAGAGTTAAAAAATCATTAACGAGAGAGAAAAATGACCTATAATATGCCATTTTTCTAATAAGCTCTTGAAATGGCGTAAATTTGGTCTAAATTCGTTATATAAATAACTGTCCATTTATGCCAGAAAAGAAGAAATATACCAATTGTGACGAGGTTTGCAAATTGGTACAGAAATATTTTGCGTCGGAAACCTATGAAACCGGAGATCGGGTTCCAAGTGAGCGCAAAATCGCTGATGACCTGCAAGTCAACCGTACTACGCTACGCACCGCTTTGCAGCGGATGGTGAAGCATGGATTGCTTGAACGTCAGGTTGGGGTTGGCACATTCTTCAAAATATCACCTAAGGAAATGGCTGATAATTATGCCAAGATAAGCACCAAATGCAGTGCCATCGAGCTATTGGAAACACGAATTATCTTTGAGCCGCAGATAGCAACCATAGCTGCATTAAATATTGCCACCAACCATTTGAATATACTGAAAGAAATCTGCGCGGTGGGTGATGCGATAACCCTGCTTGAGCTGGAAAAGGCCGATATTTTGTTCCACGATAACCTCGCGGAGATATCCGGCAACCTCATATTGGCGCAGATATATAACGTTGTTTCCGAGATACGCAAAAAAATGCTTGGCAAAAAAGAGATGGAGGCGCGGGGCGAGGTTTGCCGCTCCACCTTCGAATGCCTGCATAAATGGAAGACCCATCAGGGCAATATAATAATCGCCCTGGAGAAAAAAGATTCCAAAGCCGCCGGAAATGCCGTGCGTGAAAAACTAAGCTGCATCCTCGGCCAGCATTCTCTGGTGAGTTAGCGCTGCGCTCCACCAGGGAAATTTATTAGTTGGTATTTAATTATTTCTATTTTATAAATCGCGCTTAACAATCAATCATCAAACATTATGAAAAAATTTAAATTGTCTGCGCTGCTGCTGTCCATCTTCATTTCATCCCCGGCTTTTGCCCAGCAGGCGGTGGTGCCACAAAGAACGATCCCGGCATCAATGCAGCCTCAGCAAACCAGTTTCCCGGCTCACCCGCACGCGCAACAGCCGGCGCCGACCGCAGATATGAGCGAGATACGCGGGTATACACTTGCATTCATCGCCTATAAATATAACCAGGAGTGCAACCTTGGATTTTCAAAAGAAAATATAGATTTCCTGCTCGCGCAGTTAAAATCTATGGAAGGCTCACAGGGCATCACCCCGGAGGTTATATCCGATAATACTAAGGAAGCGGAAAGATATTATAATGCCGATAAACAAAAATTCTGTGCTGATGCGCAAAAAATTGGTGCGATGATAAAGAACATGTTCACCCAAATGAGTGGTCTCGGCCAAACCGGCCTACCGGCCAGCAACCCGCCTGCGAAAAAATAGTTTTGTAGAATATGAGTTTTGCCTTTGGCAAAACAAAAATTAGTTGGGATTCTGGCTTTCGCCAGAACGACCGTTCGCAATTTGTCATTCTGGCGAAAGCCAGAATCCCAGCCAATAGTTTATTGCGCAGCAATTCAGAGTAAATTATCGCCCCAGCACATAATTGAATATCAACGGTGCAACAATGGTTGCATCAGAGTGGATCACATATTTAGGTGTTCCCACGTCAAGCTTGCCCCAGGTTATTTTCTCGTTCGGCAGTGCGCCGGAATAGCCGCCATAGCTTTCCTGGGCATCGGTTATCTGGCAGAAATACGTCCAGAGTTTTGCATCCTCTTCCAGATCCTGGTGAATGAGCGGCACAACACAAATCGGGAAATCGCCGGCGATACCACCACCGATCTGGAAAAAGCCCAAATCATTCTTGGTCGTATATTTTTTATACCACTGAACCAACTCACGCATATATTCAAGGCCGGAGCGCACTGCGTGCACATCAAAATTATTCTTGAAAGTGTGGCCGATGAAGAAATTCCCGAAGGTTGAATCTTCCCAACCCGGAACGAATATCGGCAGGTTCTTTTCAGCCGCGGCGATTATCCAGCTATTTTCTTTCGGTATTTGCAGAACCTTCTGGAACTCAGGGTTGAGCGCAATTTTATACATGAATTCATGCGGGAACATTGGTTTTTTGTTGTCAGAGGCAGCCTTCCATAGCGGCACGATAAAATTCTCCAAACGGCGCATTGCCTCCTCTTCCGGGATGCAGGTATCGGTCACGCGGTTGAAATGGTGTTTTACCAGCTCCAGCTCGTCCTGCGGTGTAAGGTCGCGATAATTCGGGATACGTTTATAATGGTTATGCGCAACCGCGTTGAACAGGTCTTCCTCAAGGTTCGCGCCCGTGCAGCAGATCGCGTGCACTTTATCCTGACGGATCATCTCCGCCAATGAAATGCCAAGTTCTGCCGTAGACATGGCACCCGCCAATGTCATGAACATCTTGCCACCGCCCTCAACGTGTTTCTTATACCCCTGCGCGGCATCTTTCAGAGATGCGGCATTGAAATGGTGATAGTTCTGGTCAATGAATTTGGTGATGGACATTAGTTTTCCCTGCAAAAATTTATAATTTTTTTCCTTTTATAACTTTTTGCAGAAAATGGAACAGATTTTTTTGATAGCTAAAAAAGAACCTTAGCTATTTGCTCTTTGAAAAAGTAGTCTTGGCCATAGAGACATTTGATTCCATAGCGTCCAAATGTATTGCCCTCAACTCTTTCTCTGGAATGCTTTTTAAAAGATCAACTGCATTTTTACTGAGATCAGCCCTCACTATAAATGGATACTTCTTTTCATCTAAGTTGGAGTCATTCAAGGTATAAGAGCGGTACACACCAGGCATTATCTGATCATGACCTATTTTTTTACTTAAATTAGTTTTATTATTAAAGTTTATTATACCATCCTCAAAAGATTTTGCATATTTTTTGGCTTCCTCTTCAGTGGTAAATCCATTAATAAAAATCTGATGATTGTCCTCAATCTTGGATATTGAACCTTTAAGGTAGTGAAGCATCTGATGGCTTCTCTGCTCTATTTCTTCAGCTGTTTTAGCTGCAATTGCATGGGCATTTATCAATTCGAAAGCCGGGGTACTCGCTATAGTGTTAGCTGCATAAGAGGTCAGGCTCAGCTTTAACTCATGGCTTTCCGGGCCATTGTGAATGTAAGGGGTTATCTCTGGCGTGATATGCATAAAATATTTATAATCAGCGAGGGTGCCGGCGCCTTTACCGCCATGTATATCTTTTATATTCTGTGCGAAAGCTTTCGTATAAGCAGTTGCGCCTAATTTAGTTTCAAAATCACCTATAAGAATAGCATGAATATCATTAGAAGAGGTTGATTGTCCCCAATCAGAGCAATATGACTTAACAACCCCCAGGTAAGAATCCTTATAGAATTCTTTTAGACTCTCTTCTTTTTTAGATTCAATCTGTCCGTAAATCTCATCTGCTTTAAAACCCATATCCCCCTCCAATAGAATTGTAGCCGATATTAGCTAAAGATACTAGTAAAGTCAATAGATTAAGCGGCGATGATCTCGAGAGGTTCCTGAGAAACGATGTGATCTTCATCGTATAGGGTCATAAGTGGTTCATCCTGAACATTTACCAGTTCTTCGGATGGTTTGAAGCCATTAAACCCGGTAGCTAAAGTTTTACCATAAGCACCAAGCTGGCCTATTTCGATATAGTCGCCTTCCTGAATATCTTCAGGTAAATAGAACGGGCCTTTCATGAAATCCAGCGTGTCGCAGGTTGGGCCGAAGAATGAGAATGGCTGAATATTCTCAGAATAAGCGCGGCCGTTAGGGCGAACCATTTTCACCGGGAAGATGAAATGCGGGGTGCCGGCATCAAAAAGAGAGCCATAAGTGCCGTCATTAATATATAGGAAGGAATCTTTACGCAGTTCAACGCGGGCGATAACCGAGCCAGATTCAGCAACGATAGCACGGCCTGGTTCAGCCATAAGCTCAATTGCCTTGAAGTTCTTGAACTTCTTAAACTCATCATGGATGGTATCAAAATAGCTTTGGATGTCAGGTGGGATCATTCCCGGGTAAACCGATGGGAAGCCGCCGCCAACATCTAGCATTTCAATTTGAACTGCCGCTTTGTTTATAACGTTCTTCACCATCCGCATTGCGATGCGGTAGGCATCCGGGTGCATGCATTGTGAGCCAACGTGGAAGCACATGCCGAGTTTGGCAGAATGTTCACGGGAGCGCTTAAGCAAGCCGGGAGCATCTTTCAGGGAAATGCCGAATTTATCGGAAAGGTTAAGTTCCGCGTAGGTGTTAGGGATGGCAAGGCGCACGAAAAGGTTGAGGTCTTGCGCATTGTTTGTTTCAGCGATTATTTTTTGCAGTTCCTCATGGGAATCAAGCGAGAAATCACGCACCCCGTGCTTATAATAAGCCTCACGGATAGCCGAGCGGGATTTAATGGTGTGCATGAAATGGAGTTTTGCATCTGGCGCAACAGAGCGCACCAGTTCAATTTCCGGTAGGGATGCAACGTCAAACTGGCGGATACCGGAGTCGTATACAGATTTTATAACGTAGGGTGCGGGATTGGTTTTAACCGCGTAAAGGACGGTGCCCTTGAAATTGTTCAGGAAGAAATTTGCGGCTTTTTTAAGGCTATGCTCACGAAAAACGTGTAAGGGCTGGTCAGGAGGGATTTCGTCTACTACTTCTCCAACGCTGGCAAATGTTCTCATCAAAAGCACCTAAACAATAGTCGGGTTAATAAAATTTTTCAAAGATATCTTCGGGCGAAAATATTTTCAAAAAATTTCAGAGGCACTCCCTATACCACTATAACATAAATGTAAAACAAAAAAATAGTAAATGATAAAATAATTTTCAGGGAGGGTTTTGGGAAGATTTTTTGAAGGCGTGTCTTGATGTATACATTTAGGGATTTTCTTTCTCTAGCCGTCATCGCGGAGCTTGTCTCCGCGATCCATGCTGCGGCTGGATTCCGGACATGAAGTCCGGAATGACGGCTACTCGGCAAACGCCTTCAACCACTCGCCAGCATCATTGATTCGGCCTCAATAACGCTCTCAAGCTTGCTCATGAACTCGTCTTTTCCCAATCCCGGCCCTATCCTCGGCAGGAATTTCAGAGTAATGGTTCCCGCTCGTTTCATCCCGCGCTTCGGCCAGACCAGACCGGAGTTAAGCGCCGCCGGATAGACAGGCAAGCCTTCACGATACATTGCATAGACTGCCGGTTTATATTCTGCCGTTTGCCCGAACTGCGTTCTGGTGCCCTGTGGGAAAATTATGACCTGGTGCCCCTGCTCCACGCGCTGCTTCGCCTGAGAGATAACTTTTTTCAGCGCGCCCATGCCGCCTTTCCTGTCCACCTTGATGTTTTTAAAGACTATATTATACCAGCCATAGATGGGAATATACGAAAGTTCCTTTTTATATATGAAACACGCCTTTGGCAGCAGTGCGAACATTATAATGGTCTCCCACGCAGATTGATGCTTGCTGGCAACCACAAAACCAGAATTGAGCGGAAGATTCTCCAGCCCTTCAATTTTATAATTTGCACCCAGAATAACCTTCATTAACCACGCAACCGAGAGCGACCAGTAATGAGCAAGGAAGTAGATGGTTCTATAGGAAAATACCAGCGGCAACGCCGCAATCATGGAAAATGTGATCCATAGATAGAAGGTTGCGCTGAACAAAAATGCTCTAATTTTACTATGAAATTTTGTTGTACGCCTTCTTAACATTACGCTCTTTATTTTTCTTTATCTCTTGTTCATACTTTGAAATTTCTTCATCTGTAAATGCTTTTTTGAACAATTCGTAATCTTTGGCATCAAAATCCGGATCTGTGATCTTGCCAGCCTTATTTTTGCGCGGCTCCATCTGCTCCTTGAAGGTCTGGAATGCAAGGGATTTAAAGCTATCATCTGC
>Ga0206903_10282_pt1 | contig 14820 bp, 10 predicted proteins | sample Alteio_BWOrgHeat_45_FD_152959 | JGI IMG/M metagenome (GOLD analysis project Ga0206903, IMG submission 152959) | Enriched cells from forest soil in Barre Woods Harvard Forest LTER site, Petersham, Massachusetts, United States -... | ecosystem: Environmental > Terrestrial > Soil > Temperate forest >... | reverse complement strand
TACGAAATAAAGTAAATTTCGAAAGTGGCCTTCTGGGATGCCATTGCTCTTATTCGACTCTCGTGGTGTGACGGTCTTCGCAAGCTGGTTCGCTTCGGTAAAGAATTGAGCCGCGGAGTTAACCACCCCATTTTGGAATAAGACCGAAAGAATGCGGGATGCCTCATCGGGATATCGGTCGCTAATCCACGAGGTACACCGATAATCCGAGTAGGAAACGTTTGGCTTCGGAATCTCAAAATTCATGAAGAGGTTGCGTAGGACCTGCTGTTTCGTCGCTTCTGGCCAGGAAGTGTGCGCAATGCTCTCCGCCACCGCTGCTTCATCGACCAAGGAATCAAGATTTTCTTTCTGGTAGTGCTTTTGGTAAAGCTGGGTCTGCAAACTGATTACCTTTTCCGCCGTTGGGTTGCTCAGGACGGCGAGCTTTTGGTCGAATTCATCCGCATATTGCTTTTTGAGGTAGCCGGGAGTTTGAAGCGCGAGCGAGAATGTCATGGTTGTGGTGGCTACGCTTTTGAGGTCGGTGCTGGACTCTACTTTGGGGTTGTGATTTCCCGCCGCATAATCCAAGAGTGAAGCATCCGCCCAAGGAACATTAGGTTTTGCGAAGAAAATATTTGGCTTTTTCAGATTAAGTTTGGGAAGCATTTCCAAGAACTTGATGTACTCATCGGAAGAGGTGAGATTGCGAAACGTTTTGCGGAGTTCTTCTAATCCGATCTCGCGAGGCATTCCAAGCGCGCTAAAAATCGCATCCCACCGATTCCCATTTCCGGTGAGGACATCCGCTAGGACAAAAAGCTTGCGGTCTTTCCAAATTGCTTGGGCAATCTCCTTTACCCGTTTGGCGTTTTCTGGGTCATTCCGATCTATCTTAGCAAAGGGATCGTCTCCCCGGGGATACAGCATCGATTTTTCCCAGGTGTCTTCCGAGAGGGCGAGTTGAAGCCGCTCCTGCACGGAAAGTTTGGGGATGAGCTTAGTACGGAGCAGATGAGAAAATCGGAGCTCATCTTCCGGGCCAAGACCGTTCCAGAACATGCTCAGCTTGCTTTTGTGGTTGTTCCAAATTTTGGTTCTCAAAAGATTGTGGATGGCCTCTGAGAAATAAGTTTCCCAAACGTCGCCGATATCTTTTTTGGGGAATACTCCGGTGGAAAGAATATTACCTAACAGAGGGCGGTGGTATTTCTCATAAATCGTAATTCGATGATTTTCACCATAGCGAGTGGGGCGGGCGACGCGACTGGGATTGGGATCGACCCGGGCCTTAGTTAGGTTCACTACCGATTGTTGAAAGGCAGGATCCCGATACAGCGGAACTTCGCTCGCCAGCTCCTCGGCTCTTTTTTCAGAAATGTATTTTCGATGTAACTTGGCATCGGCTTCGCCATAGAAGCGGGCAACGGTTTCTTCCGGAGTCGTCAAATAGATCGCGTATAGTTCGGCGATACGGTCACGGTCTTTCTGCGAAACACTGTTTTTCAAATAGATTAATTCTTGGTTAAGCTGAGTCATCAGAAAATTAAACCACACCCGGTTCCGGGGAGTGACATCAGGTCGAGTCGGATCATCGACCACCACTTTTTCAAGCTGGTCGAGAATCTTATCTAATGGCCAGGCTTGGTCTTTTCCAAGTTGAAGGGGGTCCCAGTTGGTCTTGATGCTTTTCAACTCTTGGGGGATTTGAGCGACGGGTTGTTGAAGAGGCTTGAGTTCACCTTCTCCATGCTCAAAAAAATCCATGGTCAGAAAAATGCGTTGGGCGCCCAAACGCACCTCGGATTCGGGGTGGCTTGCGTTTCCCGCGATGATGGGACTGTACCAATGCCCCTCTGGAGTTTCGGCTCCCAGGGTGAGCAGTACTTCGTAAATGCAATCTCGAGGAAGCTTGGCTTCTAGCAACATCCTGGCCCCGTCAGTATCTGCCCGGACCTCAATCAGTTGGTTGGAGCTTTTTGCCTTTTTCAGGGAATCGGGAGCAACGTCGTCGAAGGGATGGGCCATTTCGTGGGCAATGACGCCGATGACTTTCCGCCGGTAAAGTTCCTGGTCACCGTGAGAGGCAGTCCAAAGCGTATCCAGCAAGCCTTTGTAGATGACGATGAGGTTCTGCTTTTTTCCGTTTTTTCGATCTACCAGAGGATAAACCAGGGCATTCTCCTCCGGAGAGTCGACCAAGAAGATCTGATTGCGTAGGTCTTTAAGGCCAGGAGCCAACTTCTGTTGGGCAGGAGTAAGCCGTTCTACGATTTCATCCAAGACAGCATAAGTCCGCACGGCCTCGCTCCGCTTCACGATATTTCCGTCATTTCGAGTGATTTGATCAAAAATCCGTCGGGAGGGACTTTGTTCCGCGTTCGCAATGGTCCCTGCGCCAAGGGCTAAAAACAAAAGTAAAACAAGAGAATGAATACGGATTCCCACGTTTTCTTATCGGTATTTGAACAACACCAATGAAGCACCGAGAACTCCGGTTCACGACGCATGAATTCACGAATGGGAAGGAGTTTCGGTACTCCCCACCGCATGCGACCAAACGCGTTAAATGGTTGGGAAAGCTTGAATCACAGAAAGCGCTTCAGAGTCAGTGAAAAAACTTAGCTCTAGCGTTCAATTCTTTTAGATTCGGAATAAAACATTGCCCTGCCGATATCTCGACTAGGTGCTCCCGCTCGAGTTTATTAAACCCTTGAATGATACTCTTGCGCGTTACCCCGAGGGTACGGGCCAACTGAGACTTATTGATTTTCTTTTGAACAAGCTGGCCACCCTGATGGGGAATGCCTTCCAACCGAGCTAAACTCCAAAGTGCCCTCGCCAGACGGTGCTCAACTTTTCCAAAAGAGCGAATCTTTTGATTGTCGCTGGTTTTTAGCAAAAGGCTGTTCAGAATGCGAACCACGTTGAAGCAAACTTGATGATTGGTTTGGAGAAGCGAAATGTAGTTAGACCGAGTCAGTCTCAATAATTGACAGGAGGAGTGTGCAGTGACACTTCCAATATTTAACGTGTCATCCCTCAAAATCTCTACATGACCAAAAATATAAGGTGCGTAGTGGTAGAGCACCGTAGTGCTCTGACCCCGCGGAGCTTTGTGATGAATTGCAACTCTGCCTTCGATCAAAATATAAGCGTATTTTGGAGCTTGCCCCTGCTGAAGGATAACGTCGTTTTTTTGAAAACTGATCCGGGGAAAGCCCTTCACTAAGCCTTCGATTATTTCTATCGGGACACCACTAAAAAGGGCGGACTTGGACAATGCGTTCGTCATTAGCAAACCTCAAAACTGTCCCCAAGTACACACCCTAAGTAACAGACTTTCAAAACAAACTCAAAGTTTGTCTCCGTTTCCTCAAACCTGGACTCGCAATTTGTTCTAAGTCTCCGTCGAAGGGAGTGTGAAGTGTGAAAACAAAAGAACAAACGAACACTTGGAAACACGTTGAAAAAGTACGGGGGGCAATGACGTTATGGCTCTGTCTTCTGATTGGTTCAGCGGAGGTCAAATCTGCCGAAATTATATTTCTCGGTCCGCCTGGTTCGGGTAAGGGCACGCAATCAAACCTCCTGTCGCAGAAACTAAAAATTCCTCAGATTTCAACCGGAGATCTCTTAAGAGAGCGAGCCCAAGCGGGGGATCTTGAAATTGCAAAGGTTCTGGAAAAGGGGGGAACTATCTCAGAAGGCAAACTGGAGACGATACTAACTGAGAGGCTTTCAAGTCCTGATGCTAAACAGGGCTGGATTCTCGACGGGTGTCCTCGAACACTTGCTCATGTAAGAATTCTAAATCGGGTCTTAACGGCCTTGGGAAGATCGGAGAATGTCGATGCGGTCATATCACTCGAGGTTCCTGATTCCGTGGTGCATCGTCGCTTGGCGAAACGGCAGATTTGTTCCCGATGTGGGAAAATTTACAATCAAGATTCACTAGCGCCGAAAACAAAGGGAGTTTGCGATCTTTGCCATAACCCTCTCTATCACCGTTCCGATGACCTGAACCACGATGTGGTGATCAACCGATTGAATCATTTCAAAAACGAAACGTCCCTGGTCCTTGATTTCTACCAACGGAGCGGACGTCTATGTCGGGTTTCCGGAGTCGGCCCTAAACCGGAGGTATTTGGCAAAATTCTAAAGTGTCAGGGAATCAAAATCTCAAAACCCAAGGAGCAGAAATAAAAATGGAAACATTGAAAGTGGAAATGCCCCAGCAATACTTAGAATCAGAGATACCTGGAGTGAAGCAGCGGGTAACTGTTCGCAACCTTTCCGCCGATGATTGGGTAGAAATTCACGCAAGCGGGACATTGCGAAAGAACAAGAAAATTGGCCTTCGCTGGAAAAAACAATACCTGTCAGAAAGGGTCGCTTATGAATTCGGCCACGAATTTGAATGTGTAGCGTCCAGCCGGGTGACCTTTAACGACGCCGTGACCTATGGCGATTGCAAAGCACTAACTGAGGTGGGCTGGTACGCGGAGCGATACCTTTCTTTGAATCCGTACCCGGATTCGGACATTTTCGAAATAAAGTACATCCAAATTGAAGAAGAAGACGGGAATCGGCGTGAAGGCGTGGGACTGGTATGCCGCCAGACTAGCGTTTTATTTCTACCCGCTGGAAGCCTACTCCTCTCACTCTTCGCAAGTTGGGACCCAGCAAAGAAGGAGTGGGATCCAGTCAGAAATCCATTTTAACTTCTGGGAGATCGAAACATGTCATTCGTACACCATGAATTAGATGAGCCAATCTCGGCTTTTATCAAAGCTGAATTCTTACACCAACTGAATGAGGAATATCGAGGGCAGTTGATCCGATGTGTTTTATTTGGAATATCAAGTTTTAGAGGTGAAGTGCCGACTTTCAGAGCTTTTCTCGTAAATCACGACCAAGCAGAAGACCCGGTTAACGGGAGTGTCTATGACTACGTCCCTCCTCACGCCATTCTCCTAGACAAAGAACGGGACACGGTCGGCGAGTTGGAACTTGAGGATCTCGTCTATCACAATTGCATGGACTATGCCTTCGCAGTTCATTCAGTTTCTTTTCTGAGAAAAAGGCGGGAGAAAGAAATGAGTGTGCACTGCTACTTTAAGCGAAAAGATCGTTGGCTCGCCGGACGTTACCTTTTGAGCATGGAATGGCATCGCGGAAATGATCTCCTACATCTCGTCGCCCTGGAAAATGGTCAGCTCAGTTTCTTACCTAGCCACAAAATAAAGTTTCGAGATGGTCCACGGCAGTTTTCCTGGTTTGGTAAATCAAATACCGCATGGAGGGTTTAAGGCATGGTGCTTTGCTGGAAGATGCCTCCTGCGACTTTTTGGACTCGTCTTAAACAGCTCTGGTTGATAATCGCATCGCAGTTTTGCCTCCGATTTTTCCAGATGATTGATAACGCCTATTTTTCCGAGTCAAAAGGAAACGCGCTCCTCATTCATAACATTGTCCAAAGTTTATATAATGTGGGGTTATATCTGGGAATCGGAGTCTCCTTGAGCTGTCTGATCTTCTGGAAAAGGCCCGAATGTCGTGGAAAGCAGGGATGCATTATGGTTGCTCATTTAGCTCTGGCTTTTCTTAGCGCTAGCGTTTTTGCGATTTTGTTTATCCTAAATTCGAATGCTCTTTTGGACCACTTTCAAGTACCGCTGCAAGCGAGAGGCTTAGCTCGCGCTTACTTTAAAGTGGGAGCTTTCAATGTCTGTCTCCTTACCTGCTACCTGACGTTAGATGGGTTAATGATCGGGACTCATCAGCAGGGCTTAAGCATGTTTTTGGCGATCGGTTTATGCGTGGGGAAAATCTTGCTTAATTCTTTTTTTCTAAGACGCAGTTCTATATGCATGGCCCTATCGACCACTGGATTGGTTCTACTGGCTTCGGCGATTGCGGTGATCAAAGTTTCACAGAAAGTAGATGGCTGGAATCTCATGGAATTTAAGACCATGACTTCCGTATGGAGGAGCGAGCTTTTCTCAGCCATCATACGGGCAGGTTCGGTCGTAGCGCTGGGATACGAGATCGCGGAAATTCCGACGTCACCAGGCTTCATTGTGACTTTTCATTTGCTGAGTCATCTCTCCTATCTCGCCACCTTGCCGCTGGGATCTGGGCTTCAACTAGTCTTGCGAGATATGTCGTCTAACCGTAATGGATTGAGATCCGTATTATATTTGGCGGCACTGCCAACTCTGTTGATGTTCCTGGTCGAGCTAGTTTGCCCCAAGCAATGTCTCTACTCCATTTACGGCTACCGGGTTTCTATTGAGCATGGTGGATTTCTGAGGCTATTCCTCTTTGCGGGGCTACTCACCCAGTTCTCTCGAATCCCCGTCGTCATGCTTAGAGCGAAAAAGAATAGCAAAGCAGTTACCCGTAGTTTTCTTCTATCGGAATGGCTGGTCACTCTTGGGGGCACCCAGTTGCTAATTTTCTCTGGCCTCGCATCGCCGAATTCTTTTGGTTGGATTCTGATTCTTGCGGCGGCGATATTCCTGATTCTAGTCACCCTCGAAATACCGATGAAACTTCGCTATCGACCCGTTGGCTATCGTCCTCAGCTTTCACCATAACCGAATGGCCTGCGCGACCAGAAACAGTCTTTGGAGAGCAAAGATTTCGAATGAAATCATTTGTTAACGAATAAGTCAGTCACGGTAAGTCATTATTGACACATTGCGTCGTTTAGCAAAAACTGATTCCGTTAGCAAAAAATAATAAGACTTTTTCAAGGAGGTATCATGCTTACCAAAGTAGCTGTTTACGTTACCGGCCTGTCCATTTTTTTTCTTTCAGCTCAAGCTGGGGCGGCGGATTCGGAGTCGTGGAAAAGACGAGTCAACCATACCTCAGATAATTACCCCCCTCTGGAGATTAAATTCGATTTTCCTTCTACGTTGAAGATGGAAGAAGCAGGAGTCTATTTTTGTGGCTCACACAGCTCCTACAAATCTTACTTTGATCCCGAGGATCAAGAGTATATGTACGAAAAAACGGGAGAGGATAAGCGTTCCTTTTTTATGCAACGAAAATTGTCCAGAGCGGAACGAACCTCTCGGGAGTTTTCAGTGGGGGCAATTGAGATGAAACATGAAAACCCTTCCACCCCAGAATGTGATGTAGCAGAGGTTATTTTTTCCGGGGAGTTCAAAGGCGTGACCCCTATTCGTCTCATTGTTCCGGTATGGATCGGTTTGGTAGAAAGAGCGCAAACCGATGGCCCGCAGTATGAGTCCAGCACCAATCGTGGTTATACCGTGGAGGGAGAACCGAAAGATCGCGCTTTGCAATGCAGCCAAAAGTACGAATTCAACCGCGGTAAGAACGGAACTCTACTCCACCTGCATTGCCAGTGGTTCCGAAGGACAATGAAAGAAGTCATCAGCAACAGTGCTTTGGTGGATTGAAATCCGGTTGATGTCGTGACGGGGAGACGGCTTCGCGGCGGAAAACCGGGGGGGGTTGCCGGGTATGGTTCATGCCAGCGTGGGCAGATTTTGCAGTTAGAGGGGCTCTACGGCAACGTAAGACAGCCGTCTCGATAAAGAATTTACCTCGGCGATGCCAAATAGCGCCACTAGCGACGATTTTTTAGCTGTGGTAATAGCTCGCCCATGAATTTTACTCGTCAATTTTTTGTTTTCTTGATGGTTCCCGCTTACGTGCTTGCGGTCTCTCCCCAATTCCAAGGAGAGCAAGAGACGTTCCTTTTTCCAGAGGTGACTCGAATGGTTCGGACCGCGCTGGGGACCGATGCCATTTGTGCCATGGAAAGCCGTCAGGATACTCATCTGATGGTGGGTATTTTTGGAAGAAAGCTTAAGCCAGAGACTCAGAAAGCCTACGAGGCTATTTTCGATGGGGTAAAAGAGCGAACGCTGAACTACGAAATATCGCATTACGCCACGTGGTACCCCACTGATAGTGGAAACCTCTTGGTACAGGGCATCGATAATGCGCTTAGTTTCGGACTCGCGAGTCGGGTCAGGGAACACTATGCGGAAAAATCTCATGAGAATCTTCAGGCAAGAAAGACAGCCGCGATCTGGAATGCTCAGATAATGGCGGCGGACCTTCTACGAAAAGCCTGTCGCGAGCCGGTTACGCTTTCAAAAGTTCTCCTCCTCGAGGTCCGCGCTAACAACAATCACATCTGGAAGGGTGAGCCCTTTTATTTGGAATGGAAAAGGCCAGATGGCCTTTCTAAAGCAGTAGGGCAATGGCAGTGGGATGATTACCTCGTCAATGACAGCCCCCGATATTACGCGTTGAACACCGAGATCCGAATGGATGGGCCACGATCTTACCGTAGCCTGGGCACCGTCCAGATGCTTTGTGACGGGCCACGTTATCCATGCCGGGTATCCTATGACGACGACAAAGGGTGGCAAATCAAGTAGTCACACCCTCATCAACGAAAATCTCAGACAAATTCCGGGACTGTCCAACTTGTGACCGATTGTTCCATTATTGAGTTCGAGAAAAAGGTCCTATTTTTCTTGGATTTTTTCGCGCTTTGCCGACAGATCTCGGCAGCTTGGGTGGAAATGGATCGAATCGTCGCTGCTGGCTTCCAGCAATATCTGTCTAGAATACATACATCATCAGACAGATTCGTCTTTCTCAAACCAATGCAACCTTTAGGAAAAAATAGCCCAGTCGATGGTCGGGGAGGCTGAGAAAAGCCTATTCTTACCCTGATCGCGCCGTGACAAATGCTCACGCGAAAACGATGAGTCCATGGCACAGTAGTTGCTCCATTCGTCAGCAAACCGTCTCAAAAACTTTTGGAGGTCCCAGTGCCTTTACGAAAATCAAAACTGTTCTTTAATCTTTTTGCGCTATTGATCTCGCTTAGTCTCGGAGCGCCGGCTACCTTTGCTGGTGTCGTGGCGCAGGGTGGAGGAAATCCGGCAATCAACTGCGCCAATCCCCCAGATCAACTCACCAAGAATATTTGCTGCGCCACTGTCATCCCGGCACCAGCTTATTGTGGCGGGTGTCCCGGCGGCGCTCCTCTAAATTGCGTCGGTAGCACCGTGTATCCGCAAGGGATGTGCTGCCCTCTCGGCTCTACAGGTCAGCAAGGTTACCCCACCGGGAACTGTAATCCTGCGGCTGGACCGGTTTGTCAGGAATTGGACTTAACTCCTCCGCAGAATCAGCCGGAACCACAGGCAGGAATGATTCCAGAGGTTCTTTTATTCGTTCAAATTGGGCTCTGCGGACGGCGCAATCCGCCTGCGTTGCTTGCGTGTCAAGAAATGGCACCTACGGCATGCGCGGCATTGTACCCGCCAAATACGGCTGGCTATAAGAAGTGCGTAGAGACTTTCTTGTTTGGCTGTTTCTGGTGCCCGCTCTAAGTCGAGTGCGATGAGTTCACGAATGGTACGCCGGCACTTTGCGGATTTTTCTGCGAAGTGCCGGCGCCTGATGTGAACTCGAGCGAGAGCGAAGGAATTGCTGGAAGTCGGGCAATAAAAGACAGACGGACGCGGCCGGCGGTCAGTTTTTTTGAAGCCAAAAGTATCTTCGGCTCCGCCGTAGAAACGAACTAGCGCGTGTTCCGGAAGTATGGAAAAATAAGGCTTCAGTTGGACAGTTCGCTAAGCAGCGAGGTAAGGCTTTCCTGCCTCCACACAGCTTCGTTATGACGCATCACTCGAGAACAGCACCTAAAGTTTTGGTTTGAAGCATTAGGATGGAGTCAATTTGCAGCAACGGCGACCTCAAAGCAAAAGTCTCATTCTGCTATCCTTGCTTCTATGGTGTCACTCCGCGATCTGCCGAGACCGCGTAATCCTCTGCGCCTGCGCCACGAAGTATGCCTTTAAAAATGGGGTTCGCGACTGGGCGCAACCGTTGGAAAATACACTTACCATCATCAGCGAAAATCTCAGACAAATTCCGGAAGGTTCGGAAGATAAGCTGGTTGTCTACGTCAATGATCTCGAAGTTCCCTCCGATGCGATCGAGTATCTCAACCTAAAGTATGCGGGTAGAGTCATCGCTAAACCCCTCGCGGGTGACATTAGCAAAATTCGACTTCCGTACGTTGATGCCGCTTATCTCACCCACCCGGATTCGCAGCTGAGTCCCCGACTTCGAAGTGTTATCAATCGCCTAAGGGGGCAGTCCGGTGAGGTTATCGTCGATACCGATCTCTTTGCTGGGGAGGTTAAGCAATACTTTGCGATTCAGCGTGAAACACCAGGCATCGCATACGATGAGGGTCGTTTTGCTCCTACGGCCAGCACTCGACTTACGATTGCAGGAAGTGTTCCCAACTTAGAAGAAAAAATGAGGACGGCTCCGTCGCCTACGACCTACCAACGCATTTCTGATTTTATTCAGAGATGTGCGCCAATACTTTCTGGCCTATAGGGCATTTACCTGCACTTTTCAATTTTCCCACACTACCTCAGACTTCATGACGCCACGCCCCTTGCGGTGCCTAGAACTAAGACTTAAGTCTGGCCTTTCCGGTTATCGGCTATTTGAAATCGAGGTTTTTCTTTCATGAAATTGAATTGTTTACGGCTAGTTTTTTTTCTTACTCAGTTGCTTTTCTTCGGCTTGCTTGGCTGATTGCCCGCAGGAAAGTGCCGATAAATTTGCAACCTTGCTAGAACAACAGGGGTTTCATAAGACTGGCACAGCCGCTTACCAGATTAGCGTATTCACCAATCTGAAATTTGAGAGTCGCATCGCTTATCGGTATGAGAACGATCACGGAGAAATTCGTTATGCCGCCTGTGATGGAATTCGAGACCCAGGGGCTCCCAGCGGAGAATCTATCGTCTGGGGACGTTTAACGCCCAACGCTTTTCCAACCCAGGAAGGGTATCTTAGTTTGACGGTTAAGGACTTTGAAATAGGCGGCTATTTTGGAGAGGATTTCCTTAAGATACAAATAAAGAACGGGGGCTGGTGCACTCGCGAGCCCATGGACAATTTCACCTTAAAACCCATCCTAAGATGTCATTCGAAACAATCCGATCCTAAAACAATCATCACTCTACGAAGAGATGGTTCGGGAACTTGGTCAGATATCAGCCCTGATGGTCGAGGAGGTTCCGTAAGTTGTTTGTCTTTGACGTTCAATGAAAAAAGAACCGTAAGCGGGCTAACGGTGCTAATCGGTGACAGCGATCCTCAACGAAGGCCCCAAACTTTTTATGTCCCCGCCCCTCCTCCTAAGGGCGCCAATGTCATCCGTCTGATAGACGCTCCGAACGGCGCTGGTCTTGCCAGCATACCCGATTCTCTAACCTTTAAAGATAAGCGGGAAGACGTTTATGTAATGAATGAGTCTGGAAGTAATGTTTACTTCAGGTTAGGAGCCAATCGTTTCCGTCTTGAAGCAAACGATACTTCCCTTCATTTTCCGATCTACGCAATAGGCCGTCCGGTGGCTCCAAACAAGATCAATTTCAATTATGGGTGGGGACTGAAGTCGACGTTGCTCGTTCCGATCGTGCAAGCTCCACTTTTTCTTTCAAAAACTCGTCCGGACAAAGTTACCAAGTAGCCTTCGGTCAAGGCACAGATTATGGTGGGAAACCGGTTCCGCTCATCGGGGATTTTGATGGTGATGGGATTACCGATATTGGTTTGTTCCAAATGAATTCAGCGACGACCTTTTTCAAGCCGTCTGCCGGGACTCCGCCTTACCAAAAGCAATTCGGCAATGGCGGTTGGGAGAACTTACTGCAGTCTGTCCTTTTCCCCTATTGAGCCTTTGCGGGAACTTCGGGGCTTCCCACTACTGAGTTTGAATTTTCAACTCGATGTTCTGACGAGTTTTTGAAAGAAAAAGTGGAGCTTGCACGATCGTAAACGGCGATATCAGTTTTGCCATCTCCGTCGAAATCGCCCGCGAGGGGAATGGGGTGTCCCCCATACCGGCTTCCCGCGCCGAAGCTCACCTGATAGGAACTTCCGCCCGAGGTACGAATTGAAAAGACGGAGGTACCCGAGTCATAGACGACGAAATCCGCTTTTCCGTCGCCGTCATAATCGCCGACTAAAGGGATAGGGCTTCCCCCGTAATTGGAGCCTGCGCCGAAGTTTACCTGATAGGAGCCGCTGCTCGATGTCTTAACGAAGAAACTCGAAGTGGTCGGCTCGTACACCGCGAAATCGGCTTTACCGTCGCCATCGTAGTCTCCTACCAGAGGAATCGGGTGACCTCCACTATTTGAGCCCTGGCCAAACTGGAATGCGCTGCTGGTGCCGCCGGAATTTCTGACCGCGAAGTTTGCCGTATCGGTTTGGAAGATAGCGATATCAGCGATTCCGTCTCCATCAAAATCTCCGCTAAGAGCGACGGGATGGCCACCATAATTCGTTCCCTGACCGAAAGTGACCGGATAGGAATTGCCGTTAGAGCCCGAAATGTAAGTGGTCGAAGTTGCCGGATCATAGACGATGATGTCAGATTTTCCGTCGCCGTCGAAATCTCCGACTGGATTATTGGTATGCGCGGTCGCCATATTGGAATAAGCCGAGTAGCCATCACCATTGTAATAGCGAACCCGAAAGGCCAGGTAGGAACGCGCACTAAGATGGGTTGGGTTAAACGTTCGAACTGACGGATCGACGAGGCCAATTTGGTGGAAGGTTCCGCCGAAAGTAGCGGCCTCAATCACAAAGCCTTGGGCGGCCACGGACGGATCACTCCAGCGCAACCCGATGGTGTTGCTACTGAGTCCGTTCGCCGTGAGAGACACTCCCGGATTGACGATCGTAACTGTCGCTACATTGGAATATTGAGGAGTCGCACTCGCAACAAAAGCGCTTACCCGATAGTTATAGGTACCAACGGCAAGAGGGCTATCGACATAACTCGTCGTCTGCGCTCCTCCTGGCAGTGCGATGATGGCGCTAAAGGCGACACCCGGAGCTCCCCGCTCAATGCGGTAGTTAGCTTTGCCGCCGGAGTTGTCAATCCAGTTAAGACTAGCCCCCTTCCCGCTTTGCACCACAGTGAGATTTGTGGGAGCGGGAGGAGGCAGAGCCGCAAAGACCTGATTACTGTATCCCGAGAAACCCGCTGCGTTGGTGGCTCGAACTCGGTAAGTGTAGGTGCCAAGCGCTGATACCGCTGTATCATCAAAAACGGTAACTCCTTTAGCCACTGAACCAATCAGAGAAAAAGTGAATCCGTCACCACTGCGCTCGATTTGATAACCCTGTTCATTACTTCCACCCGCCGTCCAGGAGAGCGAGACTTTGGATAATTCCACATCGGTCAAAGTGAGTTTAGAAGGCGCATTGGGAGCGGTGACTACGTTGACCGTAGCGGTGTTGGAATAATCGGAATCCAAATTCGCAAACGATGCCCGTATGCGATAGAGATAGGCGCCCGGTGAAAGACCCGGATCGACGTAGCTGGTGGTTCCGCCGGGAACGATATCAATTTGAGTGAAGGCAGCGCCTACGATGGCGCGCTCAATCTTGAAATTAGCTTTCCCCTTGGCCGTATCGGTCCACCCGAGGGTGACGCTGGCGGTAGAAGCCGTCGCAGTTAAATTAGTAGGTGCCAGAGGAGGGGGGGCCACCACGCTATTGCTGTATCCCGAGGGACCGGCCGAATTATAGGCTCGAACTCGGTAGGAGTAAGAAGCTCCCAATGTAATGCTGGTGTCCGAGAAGAAGGTGACTCCTTGGCCAACGGTACCGAGAAGCGAGAAGTTCACCCCGTCGTCGCTTCGCTCGATTTGAAACCCGAGCTCGTTATTGCTGTTATCCGTCCAAGCCAGAACTACTTTCGAAGTTTCCACGTCGGTTAAACTGAGGTTTGAGGGCGCTCCCGGAGGTAATCCCGGCGTGTTGAGTGAAGCGATGGCCGAATAGGCCGAATAAAGAGGCTGACCATTATCAGTGATAAAGGCGCGCATCCTAAACTGGAAGGCCGTTGAAGGCGCAAGGTTTTTCGCGCTATCACTCACCGCCGACGGCGCTGGCCGAGAAATTTCGCTAAAGCCACCCGGGCCGATTGCCATTTCGATGCTGTATCCTGCAATGTTGGCGCCGGATTCGGTCCAATTTATTTTAGCGGAGTAGGTGGAAGGCGTATCCAAACCTACCAGGGTGACGGTGAGCACCGGAGCCGGGGGCGGGTTGTTTAACGTGGTGGTCGTGACTATGTTCGAGTAATTCGAGGCTCCTCCTGAATTAAAGGCACGGACTCGATACTGATACGTCGTTGCAGAAGTCACTGTGGTATCGACAAAGGAAGTAGCCGACGTGCCAAAATTGACTTGGAAAAAAGGACCATTATTGCTCGAGCGTTCAAGATCAAAGTTAGCCTTACCATTAGACTCGTCGTTCCAACTCAATGTCACTTGGGACGCGGTACGGCTGACGACAGTAAGTTGGTCCGGTGCCAGCGGCGGCCAATTGGGCGTGTTGATATTGGTGATTGCCGAGTTGCTACCGGCACTGTTAAACGCCGTGACTTTGTAGGTCTCAAGACTGTTTTCAAGGGCGCTATTGTCGGTAAAGGTGTTGATCCCTTTTCCCAGCGTCGCCACTTCGTGGAAGGTTACTTGATCCTCCGCGCGTAGAACCGTGAAACCATCTTCATTTGTACCCTGAGGAACCCACGTCAAAGTAACCTGGTGCGCAACCGTCGTCGGCGTTGCCACCAATCCGGTAGGAGCCGAAGGAGCGACGTGAGGGGTGACGGAAACCTCAAGGGACGGTAGAGAATCGCCAGCTAGATTAGTCGCAATCACGCGATATCGATAGCTCGTTCCATCGCTGACCGCACTATCCACCGCCCGTTGGCTGACGCTATCC
>Ga0206903_10281_pt1 | contig 14827 bp, 10 predicted proteins | sample Alteio_BWOrgHeat_45_FD_152959 | JGI IMG/M metagenome (GOLD analysis project Ga0206903, IMG submission 152959) | Enriched cells from forest soil in Barre Woods Harvard Forest LTER site, Petersham, Massachusetts, United States -... | ecosystem: Environmental > Terrestrial > Soil > Temperate forest >... | reverse complement strand
GTTTTGGCTCTCCACCACTTGACTGAAAGCGTCGGGAACATTCGTGACATTGAGTTGATTCAGTACGTCCGCCTTAGAGCCAAGAGCTAGAATCTTGCCAGCATCGATGATGCAAAGGTCATTGGCTAAGTATTCCGCTTCATCCATATAATGGGTGGTTAAAAGCACAGTGCATTTTAGCCCTCGGATAAACTGGCGAATCTGTTTGGCCAAATGCAGATCGATACCCAAAGTAGGTTCATCTAAGATTAAAAGATCCGGGGAGTGAATCAGGGAACGGGCGATGGCTAGTTTGGCTTTCATTCCAAAAGAATAGGTTTCCACCACGTTATCCAGATAAGGACCTAGTTCCAAAAGTTCAGCCAACTGACTGATTCGTCTGGGTAAGTTTGAAACCGAATACAGCTTGCCGAAATATTCCAGGTTTTCTCGTGCGGTCAGTCGATTGTAGATCAGCGAATTCCCCAGACAAAGTCCAATACGATGTTTTACCTGGGCGGGGGGAAGGCCAAAGACCCTCACTTCACCTCGATGAGGCGAACGAATTCCGGTAATTAGTTTGATCAGCGATGTCTTCCCCGATCCGTTCTGGCCGAGTAAAGCGGTGATACAGCCACTACGAATGTTTAGCTGCATTCCGTCGATAATCACTCGTTTTTTCGAGGAAATGCGCTTAAACGGCAAAGGAACGCCAGGAATCAGCGGGCTCTTTACCGGAGTGAGATAGTAAAATAGAAGATCGCGGATCTGAATCGCAAATTCATACTCGCGGGTTTGCATATTCTTCATAGTAACATGCGGGAGAACAAGGGCGCAGCGTCAATTGCGTGATCCGAGTTACCTGGCTTTAAGCCGCATTCTTCACTGAGCGTTGCTTGCGATGTGAGAAGTAGTAATTGGAAACTCGTTTGTCTGGCCCACTTATCGGAACGCAGTTCAATGCAATCCCCACCGGCGATCTCGAGAAGATCTTACAAGTCTGAATGGCTTCGCTAAGATCCTTGGGACGGGTAACGTAGATTCTAGCCACCAAAACGATCAAGTCGGCGAGTCCCGCCCACTGGTGAGCCAAATTCGCCGCAAACAGGGGTGGAGTATCAATAAAGATAACGTCGTATTCTTTACGCAAATTCTCCAACACCCCTTTGATCGGATCGAGGAAATTGGGTAAGGAAGAAGGTTCGATGCGGCCGCCTCGCGGAATAATTGAAAGCCCTTCATGCTGGGTGCTCACCACCAATTGGGCGAGCGGTCCTTTAAATTCACCGGTCAGCAGCGATTTCACTCCCGGAGTAAAGTCTTCCTTCACTCCAAAGAAAGAATTGGGATGGGCAGTCAATAAATCACCATCAATCAGGAGAATCTTTCTTCCCGGGCTCTGCGACGCTTGAGCCAACATACGGCTGATGGTGCTCTTACCTTCCCGAGCGTGAGGGGAACTGACGATCACAATAGGACATTTCATGTCCTTGGTTTCTCTGAGAATGCGGTAATTCATGATCTTAAGATATTCCAGGCCAACTCCGGAAAGCTCGTCGGAGCGGGACAGTCCCTTGCGCATGGCAGGAATTTTGCCCAAGACCGGTAAGTTCATGCGATTCACTTCTTCTTCGTTATCCAAGCGAGGCAGGAGCAGTAAAAGAAGAGCCGCAGTAATGCCGCAGGCAAATAAGGACATGGAAAGTGCGCCGTAAGCATATTTCGCCAGCTGAGGCTCGACTCGATTGCCTTCTAAAGTAGGAGGTTGCAGCGTGAAAATTTCTGCTTTTCCGGCGGATAGTTCCAGCTCGGTCTCTTGTTGTTTTTCATAGAGGCTGGAAAGCAAATGTTTGCGTTGATTGAGCTCAGCCAGGAGGCGGTCGTATTCCAAACGCTGTTCGCCGTATTTGTTTTGCTTAAGGGTCATCTCGGCGATTTCCCGGTCCGTATCACCGAGTCGAATCAGATCGGTTTTGTATTCCAATTCTAACTCGGACAATTTTTTTCTGACGTCGGGTGAGGGTAAAGGAGCCTTTTCAAAAGCCTCCTGTTGCTTATCATTTAAAGCCGCCAATTGACTCGAGAGTCGGTCAATTTCGAAATGAAGGTTTTTCAGCCTTTCCGGCTTATTTAATTCATTGGCGTTTTCCGTGAGCTCTACCTGATATTGCAACTCTGAAATTCGTTGAGTGAGAGCAGAAATCGCGGTTTCTAAAGTAACGTATTCGCCCCGTTTAGAGCGCGGCACGCTGAGTAACAAGCGACGGATGGCTCGATTGGTCGCGATCTCATGCTTTAATCGTTCTTCATCACTGCGCAATCTTTGCAGGCCTTTATCATCAGAATCAGAGAGTACAAAACTGAGAAAATCTGAGCTTTTGCGCTGATAGCTGGCTACGGCGCGTTCCCGTTCATAAATTTGTTGGGTTAGGCTGGAAATTTGTCGACTGAGAAAATCCTTTTTCAATATCGCTTCGCGTTCCCCAATCTCCGGATAGTAGGTCTCGATGGAGTTTAGTAGCCCTTTGCAGATCTCTCGGGCTGCAAAGGCATTTCGAGCTTCACAACGGAGGTTATAAGCATCACTGGCTTTATCCCAACTAAGATTGAGATATTCCCGCAAATCATCCATCAACAAAGTTCCATCGCCGGAAAAAAGGTATCTCAAATGGGCGGGACGACCGTCGGCGTTAAAGGTCTCGTTCATTTGACTCTTAAAGCGCTCGGCCACTTCTTGGCTCATTAGAAGCTGCGCGATATTGCGCTTACGAGCATTCGCATTGGGATCGCCGTAAGTCGGTAAGACGGATTGATACAGCTGGCGGCGAGAACTATCGATCAGCAGTGCCGCATGAGACTCATAGACCGGGGGGGTTTTATAGTATTTGTGGAGCGACATCCCAAAAATGCAAAGAAATTCCAAGACGAACACCCACCAATGGGTGCGCACATAGCTCAAGAGCTTGAGCAGGGTCTGAATTTCGGCGACCTGGGATTGAAACATTTGGGTGCTTTAGTGAGTTTAAGGTCTCGCTTTACTTTTCGGCCTCGGAGCCAGCAATCGTGAGAGGAAAATCAAGATTCTGGACGGTTTAACTAATCTTTAATTGGAAAAAACTGTGATGCATTGGGGCGAACGGCTCAGAGCTTGGTATAATGATCCCCATGAGTAAACCGATCAAACCTTCTGATTTAGCTGTCACCCACGTTCGAGGTAGTGGTCCTGGAGGCCAGAATCGAAACAAACGAATGAGCGGAGTCAGAGTCATTCATGAGCCAACCGGAATCAAAGTGGAAGCCACGGAGCGGCGTTCCCAGGCGCAAAATCTCAAAGCGGCCCTGGAACGACTGGAAACTCGAATTGAGCGGCATTTTCATAAACCCAAAGCGCGTAAACCGACGAAGAAAACCAAGGGCGCTCAACGGCGTCGAGTCGAGTTGAAAGCCCGACGCGGTGGGATCAAGAAAATGCGAGGCCGGGTGAGGGGAGAGGATTAGCGACGGTTTGACGCGGCGCTTTGGTTACTAAGATAGGAAATTCATTCCTCTTCCGGTAAAATTAAAGAACGTGGAAATTTTTATTAAAATACTCCAAGGGCCTTATGCCTATCTTCTCATCTTCCAGATTTTGGTGGTGAGCGGATTACTCTTAGGCTTGTTGTGGCTCTTAGTGCAGCGAACGCGCGAAGCGCACGAAGAGGTCGCAGGCCAAACCTCAGTGGTTGCCAACGCCGTCGCCGCTCCTCCCCCTGCAGAGCTTGCGGTATTGCAGGCCAGAATCGTCGAGCTCGAAGCGGAAAATACCTTACTTAAGAATGCGCAGACCGACACTCAAGATTTGAAAGATAAAGTGAAGTACTTGGAGTCGAAGTTATTGGAGTATGAAATTTTGCAGGAAGAGATTGGAACGCTAACCGCTCTGAAATTAGAAAATGAACATTTAAAACAAGAGCTAAGTCACCTTCAGATTAAGAAAGACGCAGCGGCGGCCGCTGCCGCGGTCCCGGCCGTGGCTTCCGTAGCTGCGACGAATCCAGTCGCTACCCCTAGCGCGCCCACTTTCCCGCCTGCTCCGGAAACCTCTCATCCCATGGTGATCATGACTGCTCCGGAGCCTGCCCCACCGGCGCCCGGAGGAGAGCTGCCTTCGGCAGAAGAAAATACCGCAGGCCTCGAAGGCCTACTCAAACAAATCGACGAGCTAACGACCTCAACTCCGACCAATCCCAAAACCTAAACCGTTTCTGCCTCCCGTCCCCAGTTGCGGGATTTTCTTACGGCAGTCCTCCGTTTTGTTGAGATAAGAGTTTTTCCATCCTCAGCACGTTTTCAATCCGATAAAGAATAATCTTCTCTTCCAACCCATCCGACTGATACGGGAGCCATCCGGTGTAAAAATCGTGAAAGCATTCGAGATCTTTAATGATGCGAACTCGCACGAGCGGAGAATTATCCTGCGAAAGCAATTTCGCGAAATTTAGCTTCATCGTATAACGATAACGTTCGGGGAGTTCGATGGGTTCCGGATAGGTGAAAAGAAGATCATTGTAAGGCCCATTAACGATCTCCGATTCAATCCGTCCCCCATCCTTATTGCTAAGTTTAAGCGGGTAATCGTTGAGCGCTCTCAACGAAGCCAGCCAAACCTCGTCGTAATTCCCCTCGTAAATCCGGGTATAAAAAGGCTCAGTGCGCGGAGTGCTGGCGCAACTTACGAAGAAAAAACACCATCCCAACAACCCGCTTAGAAATAAGCCTTTTCTCATTTCTTTAAGTATGAGTTTTCCGCGAAGCCCTGACAAGTTTCCTTTCGAAACCTGACGCGAATCGGAAGCTGAGAAACCGAGTCGAGGCTTCTCGTAATGACACAGGTCGTTACGAAGGTCCCAAAGAGAGCTGAAGCAATCCCACCGACCTAGCGGTGTTCTCACGAGACTGCTTCGTCGCTTCGCTTCTCGCAGTGACGGGGCATTGCGACGGTCCCAAAGGGACCTGAAGCAATCCCACCGACCTAGCGGTGTTCTCACGAGACTGCTTCGTCGCTTCGCTTCTCGCAGTGACGGGTCATTGCGACGGTCCCAAAGGGACCTGAAGCAATCCCACCGACCTAGCGGTGTTCTCACGAGACTGCTTCGTCGCTTCGCTCCTCGCAGCGACGGGGCATTGCGAAGATCCCAAAGGGACCTGAAGCAATCCCATCAATCTAAGCGGTGGCCTCACGAGACTGCTTCGTCGCTTCGCTCCTCGCAGCGACGGGTCATTGCGTATATGGACACCCCCATTGATCGCAAGGACTTTGTAAATGGGCTTAGCGACTGCGTGCGTATATTCGGTTTTCCCTGTTTGAGTAGAAAGTTCTAGTTCTTTCCCAGGGAACCATTATGGATTCTGCGACCCGAACTGAGCTAAGCGAAGGCAAGGATTCTTTAGATCCACGCAATGACACAGGTTTCAGTCCGGGAGTCGATTTTTCCCATTTTCATCGTCCAGCAATGCTTTGGCGAGTCTCCTTCTTTCTTTGGTTACGGTACGTTGAGAATTCTCGTTAGGCGGGCATTTGAGCCATGACCGCCCAAGCCATGCGAGCGTTCTTGTTTGCCACCGCTACCGAAGCCTTATTAAAACCTTTTTCTATTTTCTTTCGCAATGCCCATTGGCTCACGGCATCTTGTTTCTTAGGAGCGCTCCAAATCAAGCTGCGTCCTCCGTGTATCAGCAGCCGTCGCAAGTGGGCATTTCCATCTTTACCAATGCCATAGAGCTTGGTCTTTCCTCCGGTGGAGTTTTGCCTAGGAACTAGACCTAAATATGCCGCAAACCATCTCCCATTCTTGAAATCCTTCGGCTGAACTACCGCAGCGACGAGAGCAACCGCTGTAATTGGTCCGATTCCACCCAGCTTTTGCAAAGCAATGCAGGTTGGATTTGTTTTCGCGTAATGATTAATCTTCTCGTCGAAAAATCGAATCTGACTCGCTAAATGCTTGAGTCCCTCAAGATCATTTTCCAAAATCTCTCTTAACCGTACGTTGCCGCTCCACTGCTGCAACAACTCGACCACGACTTTACGAAATTTATAGATCCCTTTTGGAATCCAATATCCCGCTTCGGCTAAGTAGCTTCTTATCGCATTGACTCTCTCCGTTCGCTCCGCCACTAGAGAGTCCCGTCTTCTCAGCCAAGTTTGCAGTAGCTGATGCTCCTCACTTTTTATCCGGACCGGCTTTAACTTAGGCCGGCTCGAGGCTTCAAAAATGGCCCAACAATCGTTCGCATCATTTTTATCCCCCACTCTCATCGCAGTCACTAATTGGGGAGGGATCAACACTACCTCTATCCCTAGCTTTTCAAACTCTCGACCCCAGTAATGAGCGGTGGAACATGCCTCCATCAAAACCTTCTGCGGACCTCTCGTCTGAACTAACTCCTTTAGCTTTGGCGTTGATACCTTGCGGCTAAACACTTCCTTGCCGAACTGATCTAATGCCAGAACCTGAATAAAATTTTTTGCCAAATCCACACTCATTGTTGTTATTGTCTTCATGCGTATATTCCTCCGTTGTCTCCCAACCCTTGTAGGGAGAGACTTTAAAAGTCCCTGAAAACTTGGTTTCAGGCAACGGGGGTGTCCATTCCATTGAAGGTCCCGAAGGGACCTGAAGCAATCCCACCGACCTAGCGGTGTTCTCACGAGACTGCTTTGTCGATGACATCCAGCGCTAAACTCTCTGAAAACCAGCCCACCTCTCCCCCTTCAGATTCTTGAAGAAATCGACGAGCGCTGCGTCGACAAAAAGTGCCTTTTTCTGAAAGAAAAAAGGCTTCGAAATTCTATTTATTAGTTATAATTTTAGTTATCACTAATAAGAAACGCTAATAAACGCGGACTCTTTGAAGTGAGCTTTTCAGGGGTGATTATGACGCGCCGACTTAAAAACCGGGCAGTGGCGATCTTGGGCGGAATGCTTTATGCCGTCGTTTCGGTTTTAGCGGGGTGGTTGCGGCGTTGTTCGAAGGATCGTTGGGAAAGAGTCGTTGACGAGGCTAGGGCGGCAAGGGGGGCGATGGCCACCCCTATCGTGAGAAACGCTTATAGGCCAAATAAAAGCAAAGGACCGGAAAGCCTTAGCCAGAGCGGGTCTTCGGGGGACGTGTTGCGTTTGTTAAATGGCGCGGAGCAGCTTAGTGGAACGCATTGCTCCTTGCCGCTTTGGGCGCGAGAAATTCAACCCTTCTTGCTCAATCAATTGAGCGATCACACGCGGCGCGCCTACGAAACCGATCTCAAGCACTTTTTTCTCTTCATGGAAGGCCGGATTGACGCAGGCACTCTCACCCAGTTGCGGCCCGAGCATATTATTTTGTATCGCAAGTATTTGGAAGAAGGGCGACTCACTGGGAAGCCATTAGAAAAATCGACGATCAATCGCAAGCTCGCCGTGGTGAAGAGTTTTCTGAACTGGCTTAGACTGAATTCCGTCATTCCCGAAAATCCCGCGCAACTGGTAAAAGGCTTTCCCCAAAATCAGGAGTCAGCCCTCAAAGGCCTTTCCGATGAAGAGGCCCGCCGGATGCTGGAGATGCCCAAGACCGGCTCCCGATCCGGAGCGCTTCATGCGGCGATTCTTCACACGCTACTTTATATGGGACTACGCAAGGGGGAGTTGATAGGTCTTAAACTCGGGGATGTCGACGAGGAAAGAGGAATACCGGTGCTGCGAGTTCGCGGTAAAGGGCATCGGATTAGAATCCTCCCGCTGACCAAGAGTGTGAAGGTTCACATCGATCATTATCTCTGGGTTTGCCGGCGGGATCTCAAAGACAAAGAAGCCCCCTTGTTCACTCCCACGAAAAATCCCCGGACCCAGAATCTTTCCAAGCCTCTTAACCCGAATAACATCACTTACATCGTTTTGCGCTATGCGCGCAAAGCTGGAGTCCTAAAGAAAATTTCCCCGCATTCGTGTCGCGCGACTTGCATCTCCAATGCTTTGGATAAGAAAGCGACTCATCGGTCGGTACAAAGCCTAGCCGGATGGTCGACTCCGCTGATGATTCAGCGTTATGACAAGCGAAGAGAAGATCTGCAAAATTCGGCGGCGTTTCTCATCGATTACGGAGAAGCCGTTCCAACGACGACGTCTTCTACCGCAACTCACTAAGCACGCTAATGCCGGCCAAAGGGCCAAAAGCGACGAAGGATTGTGGGCGAGGGAAGGGGAGAGGCAAGCGCTGAGATCTCTGGGCAAGTCGCGGCGGGCAGGCCCAGAGAGGTTTGCAGTTTTCTTGCGTCGGAATTAAGCGCTATGGCGCTATTTAGGGCATCGAGATAGCGCTCGTGACGCTTGAGATTCGGGTTTGGAGTGGGACCGGGCTCATCGCTATAGACAGACCAACTTCCAATGGCAGCGTCTTTCTCATACCCATATTGTTTGTCAAAACTATGCAATGAAACTAAGGGGTAGGGATCCAGCGGAATCACCGTATCGGGAACGTCTGCGGCGAGAATTGGAATTTTGTCATCTATCTTTAAAAGTGCAGAACGAGCGACGAAATGGCGCCGACGCTGACTGCGGTAAAGCGGAATATGATGCATGAGCGCCGAAAGCGTCCGTCCATGACGTCCCGTATCGACGAAAACCAATTCCCGCCCGCCCAGGACTTCATCCGAAGGAAGAATGCGGTCCAAGTGAGTAAAGAGTCGCTGTAGCTGTTCTTCTTTCAGGGTGGAGCGAAGGCTCCCCGTTTCGTCGATACTCACCGCCTCGGAAAACCGCGTCAGTGGCAAGTCGATTCCCTTAGCCCCCAGGCAGTGAAAATACATTGAAATCCCCGCCGGCCCTCTTCCCACAAAAACGTAAACCGTTTTCGATTGGGGATGGGCCTTGGTGAGTCGAGTGGCTACGGCGTTGAGCTCGTCGACTTCATCCTGTCGCACAAATTCAGCGCGAGCGGTTAGGCTAAAGCCCAGGATTAAATACAAGACGGCTATTGAATAGGGTTGATACACTATATCTATTATAGCATTCCGATTTTGCGGCTCTATTTGCCGGTCAGTGCAAGCGACAGAATCGCACGCTTTAAAAAGGAAGCTGTCAAATGGCGAGAGCCCTCCTGCCCGGCTTGTGTTCCTTGGCTATCTAGCAATCGCCAACCCGTAACGCAGCTCCGCTTGCGACTCATCCCATAGATGACAACGCCGTGTCCCCGGTCAGAATCCCAAAGTTTTTCGCCCACGGTATTGGCGTTTCCGCCAATGACGGCTTCTTCTCTATCCATGTCATAAAGCTGGAGCCCTATCGCCGCTGCTTTTCCGCTTTCAAGCCTTTCCTCCAGCGCATGTACCACCCCTGCTGCGGAATCGAGCACGAGGGTCATTTTCCCTGCGCTTATCCTTTTCTTCCACAGCGGCCAACTCTGCTCATCGAGAAATTCCTTCAGATGGTCGACGTCTTTGGCCGAGAGTTCTTTACCCAATAGCTTCTTTATCTCAGCGTTAGGATGGCGAACCCGAACGATAAGGCGGGTGGGACTCTGGGGTAGCACTCCCGATTGTTTGGCAAACGCGAGGGGATTCGTGATTTGCCCCCGGTAAGTGAACGAAGTGGGCAACGGGCCGGAAAACTTATTGAGGATTGCGATGGCTTCGGCATGATAGATTTCTCTCAGCTCTTTTTTTCGCTCCCATGGGATATCAAGACTGAGATACACCCCACGCCAATTGCTCAAGGTATTGTTCAACTCTGCGACTAAGCCGCGTTCGTGCCATTCGGAAAAGGGTACCGTTGGCTGCCACGCTTCTTCCGGAACGATCCCATGAGTCTCCACCAACTCCTCGGCGAGCTCATAGCTTCCCCCTTCTTCAATGTCCAGTGGCTTTTCCGAAAAACGTTCTTCGATTTGATCACGCAGGTGATGAGCAAAAACAAAGGCGGCGGAAAGTGCGGTATTGCCAAGCGTCGGGGATTGGTTGATCTCTCGCTCACCCAGCCACGACATCAGCCAACAATGATTCATCGAGCATTGATTGCGAACTCGAGGGACCGAAAGAAGCGGGGTGTATGAGTTTTCGGAATCTTCGCCCAAGGCAGGTGTGGCCAAGGCAAGACAAAAAAGCATAATAGCTAATCCGACTACCGTCTTCCCCGCTGGATCCATCACCCCTCCGCGAGGAAGGAAGTGCAACCCCCATACCAGAATGACCAGCCCTTAACCAAGTGTATTCCAAGAGTTTACTGTCTATGGGGGAAACATTCGGTCTTCGTACGGTCAGTTTGCTTTTGAAGGCTCAGGTAAGTGAGAGATCTCCTTGGCCAGAGTCTTCAAATTTTGAAACGCTATTCCCTGTCGATAAATAATCCCAGGCCCTTTTAAATACGTCGCTAGTTTCCGCTGAAGGGGATCGGGGTAGCTTTCGGGATTTAACGGCCGATCGGGGGTAAAGTCGTCTAGCACTACCGCTAGCTTGCGCAAGACTTGGGTCATTTCCCTGGAAACCTTAGGCGAGAGCATTTCCTCTTGGATCATTTTGGTAATCACGGATAAATCTGCCAAGGCTCCGCTTTGAATCTGATAACTTCGCATCAGTCCCGGTCCCAGAAGAGGATTGCTCTCACTCAGATTCGATTTTCCCATGATCTCCACCGCGCCTTCCCATTGTCCTTTCTGCTGCTGAGCCAAGATACGACTTAGTTTTTTCAGAAATAACTGTTTTTGCCCGCTAACCTCGGAAGTGTTGCGCAACCAATCGTTTTCTAGAAACGTCCGGTAGATGACACTTCTCGCCGAATTCATCGAGCTGTGGTAGTCGATGACGGGATCTCCGATGGGTGGCACCACCATTTTCTGTTCGAAGGCATCGGTAAAAGTCATCGCTGATAGGTCGCGGGCGTTACCGATTTTAGCCGAGTTGGTTACTGCCATGGAGTAAACGTCGGCGAAAAGCTCGTCTTCCCGATCCGTGGCTAAGCGAATCAAGCGGTAGCGAACGTCCGCTTCGGCTCGTTGTTTCTTGGCCTCCGGTCCGATAGCTTTATCAAGATTATCTTTTGCTTCCTCTAGGTTTCGCTTGAGCTCGGCCAAGGGAAAGCCGTTTTGGGTGGCCGAGGCATAATGCATCCAATGGCCTAACTCATGAAAATTAATTGTCCGCAATTGATCCACGGTAATCGTCTCAGCCGGTGAGATATGAAAAACCGGACTGCCATAGGTGGGGGACTCAATGGTCACATTCGCGCTGCCAATAATATCGGGAGGGGAATTTCGGAAAGACGAATTTATTTTCGGAGCGGGAGTAAAGTCAAAAATCATATTGGTATTTGGAAAAACCCCGGCTACGGGGTACTTTTCCAGGATCGAGTCGAGCTCAGGAATGAATTGATGGTTAAGATAGTTCAATGCCTCGGGCGAGTAGGCTTGACGGCGCTCGTGAGGCTCGGAGGCAAGAAAAGCCTCAAACTTGATATTTCCCCTCTGGCCCGCGACCCGAAGTGTGATCCCACGACTCGCGAGAATTTGGTAGGTGCGATCACAAACGGCCGTGTCCAGAGGATGGAGAATCACTTCTTTCAGCTGTGTCGCGGCCAAAAGCACTGGGCTCACGGACAAAGTGAGCAGCACCGACTTACCAAAGTTTGAGAGCATAATTTCAGTATAATCGATGCTCATGCCTCAAGTGAGAAAAACCCATTTAGGAGTACCTTGCTCTGTTTTTTCACTGATTCCCCTGGAAAATGAATCACTCCTTCTTGGACTTTCGAAGTGTTTAGGTGCTTTCAGAAGGAAAGCTTTTTGTGGTTACCAGATTCAATAACCATTTAGGATGGCAAGAAATCGACGAAAAAAATCCGTTGAGTTACCTCATCTCCAAATCTAGTCACGGCGGAGCTGGTCCCCAAATGTTGAAATATCTGGGAGCGCATTGAAAGCAGAAAGGGGCGAGTGCCTCGCGCGGAGAACGATAGTTTTGTTGACAGTGGTCAGACGGCTGGGCGGCATAAGCCCGTATACCGTTGGACTACATTTGCCGCCACGCAGGGAATACGTATCGTCAAGGTGGCTGGCCTCTTGCAGCATTCGTGTGGGGGGGAATCATGCGCGCCGGGGTCTCTTTCATACTTCTAGTTTTCAACTTGTTCTGGGTATTTCCCGCCGCAAGTTTCGAGCTCACCCGGAGCGCGGCCTGTCTACAGGAATTGAGAGCGCTCTCCCCGGGTTGGGCCCCGCAAACAGATGCTGGCCCCCCTGAACTTTGGGATTTTGATGGGCAAAATGGCGCGCAATTTTATGATGTGGACTTTGCGGCCCTCTATCAACTTACCGGCCATAAATCTATTGACGAAATTTTACGAACTCGCAAAGCTAGCGGTAAGACTAACCACGTGCTGGATATCTTTGGCTCTGGATTAATGGTAGAGAACCAAGCTCTTGCCGATTCTGTGACTGGGATTCGCTTGGGCCCTCTCTTGCGAGAAACCGACGATCCCTACACTAGGGACCTGTTTGCGCAGCGACCGCCTACGCCCCCTGAGATCTTGGGAGATGCAACAAATCCGAAGACATGGGAGGCACTCCGTACCTCGATGAAGGAAAGGGACATTCCCTCAATGGACTTCGTTGCGATGCGACCTATGGGAGGTTGGAAACAAAAGCCGTTTACCCGAACCGCCGACCAAAATGCCGCAGCGGTCGCCTTAATGGTCGAAAATGTACTTACGGTTCTCAGTAAAGAGGGTCAATTTTATTTCAGCGTAAGCGTTCCGCAAGCGCCCGGCGACTTGCGAGACAATAGAATTCTCAAAAACCTCGTGAAACGCATCGAAGCAGAGACTCCCTACCGTTTGGACCTCATAGCGCATCAGAGCAGCATCAACACGACTTATCAGCTATCCGGTGTCTTGCATCCGAAATAGATCATAGGCCCCCCGCCAAATCTCAGGATTTTTTGCCCACTCAACAACGGGAAGATCCTAATTTTTTTTCGGAGCATCATGTCGAAGTGGAGATCTTAATTGTCTGTTGCTCTGAGTCAGAACTGAACCACGTTCTTTGCCTCCGTCCCTGCTTTTTCCATCTTTAGTCTCTCACTATTGGGGTTGCTTCAGCGCCAGCTTGATCTAAGATGGCAGCATAAAATATCGCTTTCGCTTAAACCGTGGACCTTATCCTATACTGATGAAAACCTACGTCTGGGATTCGTCTCGTGCGTCTATCTAGGGAAGCGAAAGAGAAAATACGAAAAGCGAGAAATGGACGAGCGTATACCGATAATAGAGATAGAGAAATGGCTGGGGCGCCTCTGTTTTGAATTCAGGGCAGGGTTAGTTGCGCCGAAGAAAGTTGCGAAGTCGAGCGACGTGGCATGAGCAACCGGCCTAGCTTTTTGTCTTGGTGCATTGCAGGAGCCGCCATTCTCCTGGTCGCTCTGCTCTTTGCTCGAGGCCTCTTTTATCCCTTCGTTCTGGACGATTTCAGAAATATCGTAAAAAATCCTAATGTGAATCCGCCCAGCTGGGAAGGCCTTGCCCGAGACTGGAAAGTCTCTGTCGACGGATTGTACGTCCCTCTCACTTTTTCCTTCTGGAGCGGCTTAGCCGAAGTTTCCGCGCTGGTTAGCCGATTTACCGAATCCCAAAATCTGCTTTCTCCGTCTGTCTTTCGCATAGCCAATTTTCTGCTTCATGCGGTGAATGGCTGGTTGGTTTATTCTCTTTTCGTCGATTTCTCCTTTGGTACTATGGCTGCAGCATTGGGTGCCTTGCTCTTTTTACTGCATCCCATTCAGACGGAAACCGTCATCTGGATTATTTGTCTGCGCGATCTGCTTTCGACGATGTTCTGCCTGATGGCACTGAGGGCCTATGTTTTTTTCCTTCGCGACTATCGGTTTCGGTGGGGACTCGCTGCGACCCTGTGTTTTATCGGTGCCATTGCCGCAAAACCTTCTTCGGTAATGTTACCGGCTATCGTGGCGCTAATACTCATCTGGAAAAAACGGGCAGCGAAAGACTTTTACTTACTTGTCGGCTGGGCCCCTTTAGTGGCGCTAGGTATCTATTGGACTTACGACGCGCAACCGATTTACGATCCCATGCGCCTTATCGATCTTGTTCCCTCTTTTTCTGAGCGGTTTTTGATCGCCGGAGATGCGCTGCGCTTTTATTTCGGAAAGTTGGTTCTGCCGAGCGCCTTTGCGATTGATTACAATCGCTCGCCCACGTTTGTTCTTTCCCACCCCTCCGCATGTTGGATGGCTTTAGTTCCCTTTGCTTTGCTGTTGGCGCTTGGGCTGTTTCGGAAATGGCGCCTGGGATTGATTTCGCTGGGGCTCTCCTGCATCGCTCTATTACCGACTCTGGGATTTTTTCCCTTCCGCTTTCAAAATATTTCCACCGTAGCGGATCGTTATGCGTACTTTGCGATGTTAGGTCCGGCGTTGGCCGTTGCATTATGGGTTGAGCGTTCCAAAGAAAGTGCTCGCCAAGCGCGAGTGGTGGTTCTTCTTCTGGTTTTTAGTGGGTTAGCTGTAATGACCAACCTTCAAGTGAGGGTATGGAAGAGTGCCTCGACACTTTATGAGCATGCCCTAAGCGTGACTCCTCAGGGATGGTTTGCCGGCACAGCCCTGGGCATGGAGTTGATGAAACAGGGAAGAAACCGCGAGGCCATCGTTCAATTTCATCGGGTATTAAAGGCCCAGCCGAATCGATGGCAGCTGATGGGGTATCTGGCTGGAGCGTTACGAAGTTTAGGTCGGGAGGCCGAAGCCGAAGTTTTTAGTCAACGAGAGGGAGAAATTTCTGGCCAGCTGCTTCGCGGCTACGCGGAAAAAAAACTGGCAGCGGGAGAT
>Ga0206903_10277_pt1 | contig 15112 bp, 14 predicted proteins | sample Alteio_BWOrgHeat_45_FD_152959 | JGI IMG/M metagenome (GOLD analysis project Ga0206903, IMG submission 152959) | Enriched cells from forest soil in Barre Woods Harvard Forest LTER site, Petersham, Massachusetts, United States -... | ecosystem: Environmental > Terrestrial > Soil > Temperate forest >... | reverse complement strand
CGTGGCCGAAGGGAAGGTCGATCGAGGCGTGGCCATCTGTGGCAGCGGTGTCGGCGCCTGCGTGGCGGCCAATAAGGTGCAAGGCGCGAGGGCGGCGCTTGTTACGGAATCCTTTTCCGCCCATCAGGGTGTCGAGGACGATGACATGAACGTCCTGTGTCTGGGCGGCAGGGTCACCGGACCGTCACTGGCCGCCGAATTAATCCAGACGTTTCTGAACGCCCGTTTCAAGGGCGAGGAACGGTTCAAGCGTCGTCTTGCGAAAGTGGCCGCTGTGGAAAGAGAAAAAGAGTTTTAAAAGTGGAGTCGTATTGAGCGTCGTTGGGAATTTTACTGGGTACGGTGGCTCGTACCATGCCCCAAATGGGACTACTCGTGATCCTGGTGATTGTGCCGCTGCAGCAGCTCTCCGGCGGAGATACCCCGTTCCAGAATCTCCCGCAATTCATCCAGATCATCATGCACGCCGCTCCGACCATGTGGTTTTTGCGCTTCGCCCAGGCGATCCTCTGCCGGGGCGCGGGCTTCTCCGTGGTCTGGCCGAGATTGTTCTCGCCTGTGTATTTATTATGATCGCCCTGTCCATTTTCCGGAAATCTCTGGCCGCCGTGGTCTGAAGGGAAGAGTAAAAGGACACCATGAATAAAGTCTCAAGACTCCAGCCGCACCTCGTGGCGAGTCTATCGGCTCTGGCTCTCCTGGGGATCTTATCCACCGCCCTTCAGGCTGCGGGAGTACCCGACGGCCCGCAGGACGACATGTACATCGGCGTCTGGGGGGCTCCTACCAAACCAGGCTGGACCACCCGGCTGGGCATTGAGGCCTTGTCGCTTCCAGCCTATGAAGGGGCAAAAAATTACCTGACATTGCCTGTTCCATCCTTTGAAGTGGACTATAACGACAGGCTCTACGCGAATATCTGGTCCGTGACCTACGCCGTGTTTCAGAACAAATGGATTTCGATCGGGCCGGAATTGACCCCGTATCTGGCGCGGCGCGAAAGTTACAGCGACGCGTTAAAGGGGACCGGGGATCTTCCTTTCGATATCAAGGGCGGCGCGTTCATGGGCCTGCACACCCCGCTCGGCAGTCTGGCGGTCGAGGCCTCTCGGACGATGACCACTTCCATCGGCACCACCGGCAGTATTTCCTTTCAGTCGGGGTATGTCTCGCAGGATAAGCGCTTCGTGCTGAACGTGACGCCCGGTGTGACCTGGGCGGATAATGACTATATGCAGAACAATTTCGGCATCACTCCCAGCCAGTCAGCCAACAGCGGGTATTCCGTCTACAGCCCCAAAGCCTGCTTTTATAATTATTTTCTGTATGTGGCCCCCACGTTTCGCATCGGGGCCCGGCACTATATTATTCCGAGTGTCGCTTATATCCGTGAATTCGGGCAGGCCAGTGACAGCCCGCTGATCACCGGACCGGGAACCGACAACCAGTTTATCGGGCAGCTGGCCTATCAATATCTGTTTTGATCGGTCCCATGGCCAGGAGCTCGACAAAGGACAGTGCGGGGGCCTGACCCCTTAACTTACGGCCTACGACCTGAAACGGAGAACACCATGTCCAACAGCATATCCGGCCTTGCTGACCCGCAATTATCAGCCCCTCTTCCCTCCCGAGGAATTAGGTGATGCCGGACCGTCAAGGACTCGTTTGCGAAAACCGTGATATCCGAGCCATATCCCGGGGGTTTGATTTTGCTACTATTTGCTTGTCGATTTTTTGGGCTGTTAACTCAGCGGTAGAGTGCCATCCTCACACGACGGTAAAACGGGTCGGAAGTAGTTGGTTCTCGACGGAAGAAGATTTTCGAAACCGGGTCAGATTGGATCTATTTGGACCCTGTTTTGGGGAAAAGTTGGGGAAACTTTCCCGATGATATTTCTAGCGCACCTTGCCCACCTATTAACGCCTGCTTCTACATCCCCAATCGCACTTTCCTAATTCTTCCGCCACTTCTTGCCAAATACTCCCTCTGATTCTATGTCTCACTGCCAGTGAAATCACTTGGCAGGTTCCGCGAGGACGCTTTTGCTTAATGAAGTTAAAACAAAATGTAAAACCGTCCAATAGTTTTTAATTGCAATTGGAGGCTAACTTCCTTTATAACGAAGGAGATGGTTAACGCTCGCATTCTCGTGGTGGATGACGAACTGGCCTTGCGCAGCGTGCTGGATCGTCTGCTGCGCCGGGCAGGATTTGACGTCACTTTGGCTTCGACCGCCAAAGAAGGCCTGCATTCCGTGGAAAAGCGACCTCCGGATATGCTCATCCTTGATTTGAACCTTCCGGACATCAATGGAGAAGAGGTCTGCCACCAGATCCGCAAGACGTTGTCAACTCAGCCCATTCCGATCCTCATCCTCACCGGCTGTGGCACTGAGGGCTTGCCCGCACAATGCCTTGATGTCGGGGCGGACGATTACTTGAGCAAACCCTTTGATAATAAGGAACTGGTGGCACGTGTGCGCGCTCTCCTGCGCCGACCCCGTCTCTATGCGGCGCAGGACACCGTGATTCAAAAAAAGAATATTTCGATCGTCCCCGCCGAACGCAGGGTTCTGGTTAACGGCCATTCCATTGTGAGTTTCGCCCCGAAAGAATTCGACATGCTGTATCAACTGGTCCTGCATGCCCCGAACGTGCTGGATAAAAATACCCTGGCCTTGAAGGTGTGGGGTGTTTCCTCAGGTGAACTCAATTCCCGAACACTGGACGTCCATATCCGACGTATCCGGAAGAAATTGGGAGAGTCCGCCGCGCGATGCCTCAAAACGATTCCGGCGGTCGGCTACCAGTGGTTTGAGAAAGCATAAACCCGTCCCGCCGTTCACCGGCTTCCGTTAACCTTTCGTTCACATCCCTTTAACCCTTCGTTTCCTTGCGAACCTCCGACACTGACGCTATGTAACATTAGGAGGCTATCCCATGGAAGTATCTGCTCAAAAGCGAATTCTGGTCGTTGATGATGAAGAAGTTGTCCGGTCGCTCTGCACACGCCTGCTGACCCCATTAGGCTATTCCGTAGAGACGGCACCAGACGGGCCTCAAGCGCTGAAATGCTTCGAAAAGCAAGCCTTCGATCTGGTTCTTACAGACTATCGCATGCCGGGCGGTATGAATGGACTGGAGCTCGGACAATCGATCAAACAAAAATTTTCTCAAGCGCAGATTATCCTAATGACCGCCTTTCCGGCCGTCGATACCGCGGTTGAGATGCTACGGATGGGTGCGACGGATTACCTGATTAAGCCTTTTAATCCTTCGGAGCTCCTTAAATGCGTAAAATCGTGCTTCGCCAAACCGCGCCCGGGATGATTCTGTGCGCATATTCGTCTTTATCCCATGGATACAGATCGCAATGATCCCCATGATGGCTTCGGTGACTGCAGCCGTTGAAAATCCCGTAACGCCGACACAGCGCAAACCGCATGCCTCCAAGGTCATCGAATCAGAGAACATTTTTCAATTGATGCAGCAGCAAGCACTCCCGGAACTTATCCATTCGATGACCCAGGAAAAGAACATAAAGCGTCTGCTCATCACGAGTACGGCAGGGGATATTCACGATCATCGGGCGAATCCTTATTTGGTGAAAGCTTATGAAGAAACGAATGAAGAGGGAGTCCGCTGCAAACTGCTGCAATCCATGGGACAATTTCACGACCCCGCGCTCTTTACATGGTTCGTACGCCGACTGAAGAACCCCTCCATTGGAATTCAATGCTTCGCGATCTGGGCTTTGGGAGAGCTTCGAACACCCAAGGCCGTTGAACCTCTGCGCCGCAAACTCCGGAGCTCGAACCGAAATGTTCAAATGACCGCCATTGATGCCCTGGGGAAGACGGGTAAAAACGCTGAACTCGCTTCCGAATTAGGCACGTTTCTGGCTGATGATGACGCGCAAATTCGTTTTATCGTCGCCCAAGCGCTCCGCGGAACAGCCGGTGTTGATATGGCCCCCGAAATAATGAAACGTCTGATGGATGAGCCCTCCCTAGATGTGCAGGAAGCTCTGGCGGGAACTCTGGGCCATGTCGGCGGAATGATCGCTGCCGAACACTTCATTGAGCTCTTGAAGAATCCTCCTACGCAGGCTACAGAACATTGGGCCGAATTGGGGCTTGCAGCGGGTGATGCGGATATCGTCATCCCGGTGCTTACGCCGCTCCTGAATAGCGGGGATTTAAGCGTGAGGTTGTCGGCGACGAGGCTTCTCAAAGGTTTCGGAAAGAACGTAGAGCCATGAAACTGAAATCCTGGATCATCACCGGCACACTATTTCTGGCCTCCTTGAGTTTATGGACCGGATATGTCCTGTCGCGCCGCGCGTTCCTGCGCGATTTTAATACTGGCGTTCACGCCTATCTGTCGGGCAATTTCCTGGAGGCTGAGCAGAATTTGACGCAGGCGCTTCACCGCCGGCCGCACAACAAAGAGGTCAAACAGCTCCTGATCAAGGCGCTCATCGAACAAAGCTTCTCCCAATACCATATGAAGGACTTTACGGGAGCACTCCAGACCTTGTCCCGCGCCGTCCGCATCACGCCCTCCGATGACCCCGCCCAGCAGGCGCTCAGCACGCTCAAGGAGCAGCTGGCCGCCTCCTCCGAAAAGTCTCCGGTCAGTATCGAACAGGTCCTCAATAACCTCTACCATCACCTGCCCGAACACGAGCAGCCCGAGAATCTACAATCCCTGATGCAGCAATGGCTGCAACGCTCTGAGATGAATCAGGAAACCATGCTCAAGCGCTTCTGGGACAATCAGGAGAGCTGGCTGGTCCGGCTCGATCGCCAGAAAGAAGAATTCCGGGAAATCCTATATGGAGGGCTTCTCTTATTCGGCCTGGGAGGCATGGCAATGCTGGTGCTCCTGCTTGGAGTTCTGCACACCTATTTTGGAAGACGCGGCGTGTTCTCCCGCCTGCTTGAAGAGCATTACCAGCGCCTGGTGGCGGTGCTTCCCGCCGGGACCCAGGTACTTCTCGGTCCCCCGGTCAGCCTGCATAGCGCTCCGGAATCCCGCCAGCTCGATGTGATCGAAGCGGAAATTGTGGCCGGAAACAGCGCCGAGGAATCTCACCGCCGGCTGGAAATGCTCCTGGAAGGGGAAAACCCGTGGGTTCGAGCCCGCGCCGCTAAGATCCTCTATCATTTGAACCCGAAGCTCGCCATTGAGGAACTCAAGCGCCTGGTCGAAGAAGCTATGCGTGACAGCCAAGTCTCCGGAATGTGGGCGTTGGCGGAGCTGGCGACTTCTGATGCCCTCGATCTCCTGTCTCCACTCGCTTACAGCAATGTGCGTGAGATCCAGCAGGGGGCGATACGCAGTCTGCTCCAGCTGCAGTCCAAGGACCGTCTGCCGGCCAACGTTCGCGCAAAACTAAGCCAGATCCTTAGCGAAATTCGCTCGCGCACCGGCATGATCTTTTAGTGGTTCCTCGTTAACATTTTGTTCACACCCTCGTAACCCTTCATTTCCTTGATCATCGGCCGGAGTTACGGTATCACCACAGAGAGATGAACACCATCCTATCAACGGATTCAAACCCCGTCCAGGCTCCCACGGCTTTGGTGGGATTAAGGCCTCCCAGAAAGGCGCGAATTCTAGTTGTGGACGATGAAAAAATCAACGTGCAACTGATTTCCCGCTTTCTGATCAGAGAAGGCTATGAGGTGGTTTGTGCCAGCAACGGTGTCGAGGCGATTGCGAGCGTGAAAGAATATGTCCTCATGCCGGTAATGGATGGCTTAACCGCCTGTCGAGCCCTTCGCTCGGAATTCGCGACGCGCTCCCTGCCGATTATTCTGGTGACCGCACGGCACACCTTGGAGGACCGCCTGCAAGGTCTGCGCGCCGGGATTGATGACTTTATCAGCAAACCCTTTGACCTGGAAGAACTCAAAGCTCGTCTGGAAGGCGCCCTCCAGAGACGGCGGTGGGATCAATCCAGTCAGCCGCTGACCCACCTCCCCGCAAGTCCAGCCATTGAAGAAGAAATATGGAAACGCCTCCGAGTCGGGTCTCTTTTCGCGTTTGCCTATATCGATATCGACAATTTTAAAGCTTTTAACGATGTCTATGGATACGACGCCGGGGATAAGGTAATTAAAACAGTCGCATCCTCTTTGGTCGCCGCCGTAAAAAGTTCAACAGCGGAAGGTTCTTTTGCCGGGCATATAGGTGGAGACGATTTCGTCTTTGTATCCGCTATTGAGCAAATGAAACTGACGATGCCCAAAGTGATCGCGGATTTTGACGGCCAAAGGACAAATTTCTATCGCGCGGAAGATATTAAGAGGGGAGGCTTCCAAACAAAAAATCGTCTAAATCAAATACAGAATTTCCCGCTCATGACGCTTTCTGTGGCCATTGTCTCCACCGAAACCCGCCGGCTTCTCCATTACGCGCGTCTGGTTGAAATTGCCAGCGAGCTGAAGCGTTACGTGAAATTGCAGGATCATGCCGGGACGAGCCTCTGTATTTGGGACCGCCGATCCGACTTGAAAGAGGCCCATTAACATGGAGACGGCAACACCTTCCAAAAAGCCTCAATGGCTCGCAACGGCGGCTCTTGCCCTACCCTGGATGATGGGGGTGAGCGGGATTGCCTACGCTCTGATCAGCGCGATTGACATTTATGGGCATGGCCCCTTGTCCCCTGCCATGCTCGATTGGCTGATTCTTTCGTTCGCCCTCCTGACGGGATCGGCCGGAGTAGTCTACTTCAGAATTTCCAGACACTTTTCGAAGCAAAAGGAAAAATATTACCGATCGCTGATTGAAAACAGTTCGGATCTCATCACCGTATTTGATCTGGACGGGACTATCCGCTATGAAAGCCCTTCCATTGAGCGTATATTGGGATATAAGGCTGGCGAGTTGTATGGCAAAGTAGTCTTTGAATTCATGCATCCCGATGACGTGGCGCAGGCCTTTCAGAACTTCAGAGTGGGGGTGTGCTCCCCCGGAAAACCACAGATCTGTGAATTTCGGTTCAAGCATAAAGACGGTTCCTGGCGCATGCTGGAGTCCATTGGTTCATGTCTTCCGCCATCCCCCGAAGGGGTCCGGATCATCATCAATTCACGCGATGTCACCGAACGGTACACCCTGACCCAAAAACTGAGATTGCTGCAGTTGGCGGCCAGCTCCGTCAGTGACGGGATCGTGGTCTGCGACGCAAGCGAACCGGATATGCCCCTGCTTTATATCAATCCCGCTTTCGAGAAGATGACGGGCTACATCGAGGCGGAAATCCTTGGGAAAAATCTCCGGTTCCTGCAGCGCGAAAATCGAAATCAGCCGGGGATAGACAAGCTGCGCGAAGCCATCAAGAAGGGCGAAGCGTGTGATGCGATCGTGCTGAACTATCGCAAAGACGGAACACCCTTCTGGAATGAAATCCGCATCCGCCCTGTGCAAAACCCGGAAGGACTATTAACACATTATGTCGGTATTAAAACAGACGTGACAGAACGCATTCATGCAAATCAGGCATTAAAAGAATCCGAAGAACGCTTTCGCCAATTGGCGGAGAACATCCCCGAAGTGTTCTGGCTATCCGACCCGGAGCTTACCAAGATCTTTTATGTCAATCCCTCCTACGAAAACATAATTGGCCGAACCTGCGAGAGCCTCTATAAAAACCCGCGTTCTTTTATGGAGGTCATCCATCCCGATGATCGAGCACAAGTGATGGCCACCGTGGGGCGGTCAAATGAAGGTTTTGATTTAGAACATCGTATTATTCGGCCCGGCGGAGAGATTCGCTGGATCCGGGCTCGCACCGTTCCCGTTCGGGACACCACCGGGAAAGTGTACCGAATCGCGGGAGTCGCCGAAGACATCACGGAAGCCAGGCAATCCGTGGAAAATCTGCGATCGGCGAAGAAAAAACTCGAAGAGACACAAGCACAGTTGGTTCAGTCCGAGAAACTAGCTGGGATTGGCCAGCTCGCCGCAGGTGTGGCGCACGAATTGAACAACCCGTTAAGCGGCGTGATGGGGTTTTCCCAGTTGCTGCTGGATGACCCGGAGTTGAGCGGCCAACACAGAAAAGACGTCGAAACGATTTTGGGGCAGAGCCAGCGCTGCAAGACCATAATCCAGAACCTTCTGCAATTCAGTCGGCGCCGGGATCCAAAAGTGGAAACTCTGGATCTAATCGTTTTGCTAAAGGCAACGCTTAATCTGGTCGCTTATGAATTCACCACATCGGGGATTAAGATGGTTCAAACACTTCCATCGTCTTTGCCGCCTATCCACGGGGACTCCAACCAGTTGCAGCAGGTCTTCGTCAATCTGCTGACGAATGCACAGCAGGCCATGGCAGGTTGTTCCAAGCAATCGCTGACTGTCGAAGCTGGACACACATCAACGCATTCCTACATCCGCATCCGTGACACTGGAGCCGGGATCGCTCCGGAGATCATGTCTAAAATATTTGACCCGTTTTTCACAACCAAACCGGTTGGGCAAGGAACTGGCCTAGGGCTATCCATTTGCTATGGCATTATCCAGGAGCACGCGGGCAAAATTACGGTGGAAAGCAAGCCTGAAGAGGGATCCACCTTCACGGTGGAACTACCAATTTATGATGAATGAATCTTCGAAACCTCATTTCATTTCCTTGACATGGAGACCTCTTGGGGACACAGGGAGAGTAGCGCTGGAAGCGACGAACGCTTTCGCAGGAAGTCACGGAAAAAAGTATGACCACGCTCTCCTGTCGTAATCTTGCCAAAGACTGTGTCGACACACTCTCGGCAGCCGATTCGACGGAAATCCAGAAAGTCTTTCTCGTACATGTTCATGCCAAGCATCAGGTGCACCAGCTGTTCGATAAAAAATCTTGTGCTGCCAAAGGGTTACAAAAGAAATAAGTATTTTGCGTGGCTAAAATGTTTATTATGGTTGAACATCGTTTAATTCAGCGAATCTTATGATACCGCCCCTATCGCACTTCGAGCCCCTTGTGGACTCGCCTCCTAAAGATGCTTCATGCGAGAATTAATTAAGTCCATTTTTGACACCTCCTTTAAGACGTCGCGTCTGCAAGGTGTGCGGGAATTGAAGAAGATTAACAGGGACTTGATGCAAGAGATTGAGCTGCACAAACGCACCGAGCAGCAGTTCCGCGAGAATGAGGAGCAATACCATACGCTGATCGACGGCGTTAAAGAATATGCGATCTTTATGATTGATCCCGAAGGCCGCGTGTTGAGTTGGAATAACGGAGCAGAGCGCCTCATAGGTTATAAATCAGAAGAAATCATTAATAAGTCGATTGAATGTTTTTATACGGTGGAAGAGAGGGCCAGCGGAAAAGTGGCTTCCCTCTTGCAGACCGCGGCGAAGATAGGACGTGCGGAGAATCAAGGGTGGCGTCTCCGCAAGGACGGCTCACGGTTCTGGGCGGATGCCGTTATCACAGTCCTCAATGATGAGAATGGGAAGCTTCGCGGGTTCGTGAAGCTCACTCGCGATATCACAGATCGCAAAAGGGAAGAAGCAAAATTTCGCGGGCTGCTGGAAGCCGCGCCGGATGCCATGGTCATCATCAACCCGGAATGTATTATTGTGCTGCTGAACGCCCAGGCCGAGAAACTTTTCGATTACGGCCGTGCTGATCTCCTTGGGCAACCGATTGATATTCTGGTGCCGGGAAGCTGCCGGGTCATGCATTCGGCGCCCCAGCTTGGGCATTTCAAAGACCCGCATACATGGCCGATGTCGGCGGCCCTCGAGTTGAAGGCCCGGCGTAAGGACGGCTCGGAGTTTCCGTCGGAGATCATCTTCAGTCCGATGGAAACAGAAGAAGATTTACTGGTCACCGCGGTCATTCGTGATGTGACGGAGCAGAAACGACATGCCGAGGAATTGGAGGGCATGCGCCGCAAGGCGGATGAGGCCAATCGGCTCAAGAGCGAATTTCTCGCCAACATGTCGCACGAGCTTCGAACACCGCTCAATTCCGTGATCGGATTTTCGGAGCTCATTCATGATGGAAAGGCGGGCGCCGTAACGTCGGATCAGAAAGAATATTTGGGTGATGTTTTGGGCAGCGCCCGTCATCTCTTGCAACTCATTAACGACATTTTGGACCTCGCCAAGGTGGAAGCCGGCAAAATTCAGTTCCGGCCGGAGACAGTGCGGCTTGAGGCTCTCATGAAAGATGTGTGTGAAAGCTTTCGCACGGACACCAACAGTAAGAAGATCGGCATTACAGTGCAGATTGATTCGGGCCTTGATTCTGTGGAGACCGACCCCGGAAGGCTCAAGCAGGTGCTGAGCAATTATCTTTCCAACGCGCTCAAATTCACGTCGGAGGGAGGAATAGTTCACGTCCTGGCGCGGCCTGAAGGAGCCGACTTCTTTCATCTTGCCGTTCAAGATACCGGCGTGGGGATTCTGCCGGCGGACCTTGGGCGCCTTTTTATCGCGTTCCAACAGTTGGATGCGAGCGCTTCTAAAAAATACCAAGGCACGGGTTTGGGACTCGCACTCACCAAAAAGATCATTGAGGCGCAGGGGGGACATGTGGGCGTAAAAAGCACTCCTGGGCAAGGTACTGAATTTTATGCGGTCCTGCCTCGAAAACCTCTATGAATCCCTGTATTCTGATCGTCGAAGATGATCATCGCTTGCGTAAATTTTTCATAAAAGCCCTAGAAGGAGAGAAATTCAAGGTCATGGCGACAGAGACCGCCGAAGAAGCATTTCGCTGTCTGCGTGAGACGCGCGTGGATTTGGTTTTAAGCGACGTGGTTCTTCAGGGAAAGGATGGGACGGCCCTCTGCCGGCAACTTCGCAGCCGTACGGAAACCTCGCACTTACCCGTTGTGCTGATGTCCGGCACGCGGATGGACGAAGAAGACCAGGTGAATGGTCTGGACGCGGGGGCCGATGATTATCTCTTAAAACCTGTCTCCGGAAAGGTATTGATTGCCAAAATTCAATCGGTTTTACGCCGCTATCGGTCTCCTCACGATTTGGCCAAAATTTTAAAAGTCCATGGGCTGAAGCTGGATGTCAGAGTACGCGTTGCCACGTTGCGCGGGCAAACGATCGCCCTGACGCGAAAAGAATTTGACCTTCTTACAGCGTTTCTTAGACGGCCCGGAGAGATCCTGATGAACGACTACCTCTTGGAGTCAATCTGGGGAGTAGACCCTACGGCCAACGTGGCGACCCACACGCTGACGGTGCATGTTTCGTCGCTCCGGAAAAAGCTGGGCGAGATCTTTGGAGGCCGCATTTCCAATGTTCCTCGGTTCGGATACCGCTTTGAGAATTAAAAATATGATCCTTATTTGACACTCTAAGAAGACGCAATGGTGCTATCCTTTAAGCAAGAGCATGTCCGCCAAAACAATTCTCGTGATCGACGACAGCCCAGCGAACTTAAAGTTAATTCGTGTGCTGTTGACTGGCGAAGGCTATCAGGTTTTGACGGCGCCCGATGCAGAATCGGCATTGACTCTTATCGCAACGGCTCACCCGAAACTTATTTTGATGGACCTTCAACTTCCAGGCATGGACGGCCTTACTCTTATTCGCAGGCTCAAATCCAGCCCCGAAACACACGATACTCCCATTGTCGCGATCACGGCCTACGCCATGAAGGGCGACGAAGAAAAAGCCCTCGCCTCCGGCTGCGATGCCTACCTCACCAAACCTATCGATACGCGTGCGTTGCCGATACTGGTCGCGCGGTATTTCAAAAACTCCCCGGGTTCTCTGACCCAACCTACCTAGCCTTTCTTTCATGAAAACCTTCACGATCCTTATCGTGGATGACGAGCCCGCCAACCGGCGCTTGGCTCGAGCCATCCTAGCGCCTTTAGGATATCGCCTGCGTTATGCGTGCGATGGGGAAGAAGCCTTGGAAGCGGTCCACAAAGAGACACCAGATTTGGTCCTTTTGGACATCCTGATGCCCAAACGTAATGGCTACTGGGTCTGCGAACAGCTAAAGCAGAACGCGAGAACGAAGCTCATCCCAATCATTATGTTGACTTCGCTGCACCAGATCGAGGACAAGATCCAAGGCATTGAATTGGGTGTTGATGATTACATAACAAAGCCATTCATTGCTACGGAGTTGAAGGCGCGCGTAAAGTCCCTTTTGGCTGTTAAGCTTTATACCGACGAACTCGAAAATGTTTCCTTCGTCCTTAAAGGCATCGCCAAAGTGGTGGAGTCCCGGGACTCCTATACCGGTGACCATAACAAACGCGTGGGGGACTATGGCGCTGGCGTAGCCTTGGCCATGGGGCTTGCCGCGGAAGATGTTAAAGCCATACGCTTGGCGGGGATGCTCCATGATTTAGGAAAGATCAGCATCCCGGACAGCATTCTTCGCAAACCCGGATCGCTCACGGATGACGAAAGAAACATTATGAAAACGCATGCGGCCGTCGGCGCGACTCTGGTGGAACCGATGAATACCATGGCCGCGATTCTGCCTTTTATCCGCCACCATCACGAGCGCCTGGACGGATCCGGCTATCCCGACGGCATTTCGGGAAATGAGATTTCATTGCCGGTGCGCATCCTGAGCGTTGTCGATATCTACGATGCCTTAGCAACCCGCCGTTCCTATAAAGACGCTTTTTCGCCACCGCAATGTTTAGCCATCCTTCGCGAAGAAGCCGCTCGAGGATGGTGGGACAGGGACGTGGTTGAACATTTAGCGAAATCCCTCGCCGTATCCACTTCTATTTGACTCTTATTTGACTCTTATTTGACTTCCATTTGGCCCCCTCCAGGGTCAATCTCAGTTGATGAATGAATCTCTTGGTCATTTACTCTTGGTGGATGACGACCCGCATCAGCTCAAGCTGATGAAATTAATACTGGAAGACCACGGCTACGCCGTTCACACGGCACGCGATGGACAGGAAGCTCTGGAGGTCATTCCCTTGAATCCTCCGGATGGCGTCATCAGCGACGTTCTGATGCCCCGCTTGGACGGTTATCAGCTTTGCCATTCCCTGCGACAGGATATTCACTTTTCACACCTTCCGATTGTGCTCCTGAGTTCCGCTTATACCGAACCCGAAGATATTGAATTGGCAAAAACGTTCGGGGCTAACGCCCTGCTCACTCGAACGTCGGACGCCTCAAATCTGGCCGGCCGCGCGCTGGAGATGTTAAAAATGGCCCTGTTGCCTGAGACTAAAAGAAAGTGGTCGCCTAGGACATATGAGAGCCGTTTAGCGCGCCAACTCGAGCTCCAGGTCAAAGCGGTTCAAGAAGGTGCCCGTAAAATGACGCAGTTGGAAGAGCAGCTTCGCCATTCTCAAAAGCTGGAATCCATCGGTCAAATCACCGCGGGCGTCGCTCACGAACTGAACAATCCTCTGGGCGCCATTTTAGGATTTACCCAATGTCTCCTTGACGATCCGCAGGCGACCGATATCGTTGATGTTTTGAATGCCATTCAGGGAGAAGGCTTGCGATGCCGCACACTTATCCAGGACATGCTGACGTTCGCGCGCAAGCCGGCCTTACAAACTGCGTGGGAACGTCTGCCGCAGCTGGCGGATAGCATTCTTGGACTCATTGCCGCGCGAGCAAAGACGATGAAAGTTGCTATAGAAAAAAAATACGATGAAAATCTCCCGCCAGCGCTCGTGATGGGCAATCAGATCCAGCAGGTTTTAATCAATCTCTGCAACAACGCCTTGGACGCAATGCCGAAAGGAGGCACGTTATGTATGACGATCGGCCTGTCTGGGAGCCATTTTATCCTCCGTGTCAGCGATACAGGCGAGGGGATGTCGCAGGAACGAGCAAAGCGCGTCTTTGAACCGTTTTTCACAACCAAGGGAGCGGGAAAAGGAACCGGTTTGGGTTTGAGTCTTGTGCAGAACATTGTAACCAATCACAAAGGTCGCGTGGGCGTGCAGAGTGAACTGGGCCGCGGGACGACCTTCGAGGTCATTCTGCCGCGTGGTGGGACTTGTCCATGAACGGCCATGTCCTTGTGGTGGATGATGAGGCGTCCATACGCGAGCTTTGTTCGCGAGTCCTATCGGAGGCGGGCTATGCCGTAGACATGGCCGTGAATGGAGATGATGCCTTAGTAATGCTTTCTCAAAACAGATACGACCTTGTTCTTAGCGATCTTAAAATGCCCGGTCAAATTAACGGCCAAGATTTAGTCGCCGCCATCGAAAAATCCAGCCCCACGACCGATGTCATTATTATGACGGGTTATCCGTTATTGGAAACGGCGGTTGAAACACTCAAGCATGGCGCATCGAATTACCTCGTCAAACCCTTTGACATCGGAAAGGTCTTGAGTGCCGTCAAACAATCCATCGAAGCGCGCCGTCTCTCTCAAAAGCTAAATCCTGAACGACTTCTCCGCGAGGAACTGCAGGCCGCCTATGCCCTACTGCAGGAATCCGACCGACAGAAAGAAGCTTTTCTCGCGCGGTTCAATCACGAAATGCGGACGCCCTTTCTATTTGTTTTCCATCATCTCGCGCAGTTGGAAGCCAGCCCAGGTCAAAACCTGGACTCTATTCCCGTTCACGTCAAAGGCCTGCGCAGAGGGATCGATCTCGTATGGAATCTGATGGACAACCTGCTTCTTTTATCCGATCTCAAAAACGAATCTTTCCAGACCGACTATTCTCGCGTGAATCTGCGGACGCTGCTGCACAACACCGTCCTGCATGTGAAGAGCCAAATTGATGCAAAACATTTAGAGGTCGAATTTGTGGTTGGGGACGAACCTTGGATCCTGGAAGGAGACGGCGGTCTGCTTCGGACTGCTTTGAAGCATCTCCTTTTAAACGCGATTCAGTTCAATAAGCACGGCGGCAAGATCCGAATTGAAGTGCTCGGCTCTCAGGATCGGATCGCGGTCCGAATTTCTGATACGGGGATTGGGATCGCGCAGGACAAACTCAAAACCGTTTTCAAAAGTTTTTATCAGGTGGCGCAGTATCTGACGCGCGAGGTCGGGGGATTGGGAATTGGCCTGACGATCGTCCGGCGAATCATCGAAGCTCATGGCGGAGAGATCCACGTCACGAGTGAAGAAAATGAAGGAAGCACCTTCGAAATTCTTTTACCCAAG
>Ga0206903_10276_pt1 | contig 15125 bp, 18 predicted proteins | sample Alteio_BWOrgHeat_45_FD_152959 | JGI IMG/M metagenome (GOLD analysis project Ga0206903, IMG submission 152959) | Enriched cells from forest soil in Barre Woods Harvard Forest LTER site, Petersham, Massachusetts, United States -... | ecosystem: Environmental > Terrestrial > Soil > Temperate forest >... | reverse complement strand
GCACTGGCCACCGGGTTTATCCAGAATGTCTATCAGCTCGCATGAAATGCCAAGCAGCCCCAGCTCAAACACTGCAAACAGCCCAACCGGGCCTGCGCCGATTATTATTGCATCTGTATTCTTAATTTCGCCCATACGACACATTACCTAGCAATATATAGCGATTTTTCAATTAAATTATTAAACTGCGCAAATAAAAAGGGCAGTGGTCGCTAGAAATTATTTTAATTAATGCTGATGAACTGGGGCTTTATTAACTGGTTTCTGTCCAACATGAGGTTGGGATCTCACATCGTGAATGCTAACATCATGCGGTGCTTTTTCTTTTATTTGGCCGGCTTCCTTAGCAGATTCGGAAAACACCCCTTTTATATGCTGAAGATTTGCTCCCATATCATTTGAGAAAGGAGTTTCAGTACGAATCTCATACACTAATTTAGTGATATTATTCACCAGCACATCAAGCTGTTCAGGGGTTTTAAACGTGCTGATATCTGCCGCAGGGTTGATATATACTTTCAGATGGGTAAGTCCGTCTTTTATTTTTGCGGGGTCATCGCTTTTTAATTTTGGCAACTCTGTTAAAACCCTGGTAATTAATATTTCGTTTGAGCTAAAATCAGCAAGCCTATCTGAAACCCCTGGACTGCCTACTCTGTAAGGTTTAAGAGGGTTGCCGAATGGGTTAGCCACATAAATAGAGGAAAGTTTATCATCCACATAATCAAGAGTTCTAAAAAGCTTCATATCTTGATAAGTGTTCACAATTTCTTCTGGCGTAAAAGCTTGTGGTGTGGGAAGAATGATTTTCTCCAACTCATTTTTATGCGTTTCAAGGAAGTGTTGATATGAGTAAGTAAGGTTTGGTTCAACTTGCAGAAATTTCTTTCCCCCATCACTAAAAGCTGTTGCTGCGGCCAATAGTTTAGTTATATCACGTTCCTTCATCCCTTTATCGATACCATCCACATCTTCTGGTTTCACGCTGTTGAGAAACCCGACTATATCCGGGGGTATTTTGTTTGGGCCTGACTCGCGAGTGGGGTCGGTAATATATTTATAATATTCAGCGACAATTTCTGCGGTGCCGATCTTTTTCAGCATTTCATCATCGCATGCTGCTTTAATCAACAGTTCACGGGCTTTTTTAGCTCCTGTTTCGCCGGTCTTTTGGTCTTCAGGAAGCTTTTTCCATTCTTTCAGGGCGCCGAACATAACCCGGCGCATATAATCGGCGGTTGCCCAGTCCGTTTTTACGGAGGCCATTTCGGCGTAATCTTTGCCCGTAAGAACAAGAACCATAAATATTCCATTGAAGTTCTTTTTATTATATCACAAAAAGGTTAATTTTTAGTTAATCAGAGGGCATTTATTAAAGTTTAGGCCAGGCCTACTAAAACTCATATAAAACAATTGGTTCAAAATAAAAAGGGCCGCAATTGCGACCCTTTGAATTCTGATAGTAAGTTTCCAGATACTAACGTTTAGAGAACTGGAATCTTCTACGGGCTTTCTTACGGCCATATTTCTTACGCTCAACAGCCCTTGAATCACGAGTAAGGAAGCCACCGGTACGAAGTGTTTTGTGGTTAACTTCAGGGTTGAAATTATCAAGCGCGCGGCTGATACCATGACGAACAGCGCCAGCCTGGCCAGAAAGACCGCCACCATAAACGGTAGCTTCAACGTCAAACTTACCAGCGTTAGCAGTTGCTTCAAACGGTTGGTTGATTATCATTTGCAGAACCGGACGAGCGAAATATTTACGGAATTCTTTGCCGTTAACAGTAATTTTACCAGTACCTGGTTTAACACGAACGCGTGCAGAAGCTTCTTTCCTTCTACCAGTGCCATAAGCGCGGCCTTTATCATCAAGTTTCACTTTGCGTGGTTCAGTTCCAACTTCAACCACAACTTCTTCAACTTGTGCTTTTTTCTTGGTAGCTTTTTTAACTTCTGTAGGAATATTGATCATAATAGATACTTTGGTTGATTATTTAATTACTTTGTTCTTCTTGTTTTGCGAAGCAATATCAAGAACTTTTGGTTGCTGCGCTGCATGAGGGTGAACATCATTGGCATAAACAAATAGTTTTTTGAACTGGTTGCGACCAAGGATATCTTTGCGTGAGATCATACGTTGAACAGCTTTCTCGATGATTCTTTCAGGCTTACCAACAAGGTGAAGTAATTCAGGAGAAGTTTCCTTGATACCGCCTGGGTGGCCAGTGTGTTTAAAATATTGTTTGTCAGAGTGTTTTTTACCAGTGAACACTGCTTTACCAGCGTTGATAACGATGATGAAATCGCCAACATCAACTGATGGTGTATAAATTGGTTTATGTTTGCCACGAAGGATCTTCGCGCATTCTGTTGCCAAACGGCCAACAACCATGTCAGTTGCGTCAACTACGAACCAGTCGTGCTTAACTTCATGATGTTTAGCGTATTTTGTAGCTTTAGTGTTTATCGGTTTAGTCATATTTATTCGCCAAATTGCTTTTTAATCACATATTTTTCAATGGGCGCCCCTTTTCGCAGATATTATTCCTTGTGTCAAGCCATTATTTAACTATTTTGAGTGGCGCAACTATATATGTGTAGAAAATGAGAGTAGCAGTTATCGGTACGGGTTATGTAGGCTTGGTCTCAGGCGCATGTTTTGCACATCTGGGCGCTGCCATCACCTGCCTTGATATTGATGCTGCAAAGATAGGCAATCTCAAGAAAGGTGTAATCCCCATATTTGAGAATGGCTTAGAAGAAATTGTAAAAAACGCCTATTCCAAAGGCCTGCTAAAATTCTCAACCGATATATCCGGCGAGATCGAAACTGCCGATATGGTTTTCATCGCGGTCGGCACGCCTTCTGCCAAAGATGGCTCAGCAGACCTGACATATATTTTTGAAGCCGCCAATGCCATTGCTGCCAATGCCAAAGATGGCGTTATAGTGGTCACCAAATCTACCGTTCCGGTTGGCACTAATGATAAGATAAGCGACAAGATAAAAGCCGGCAATCCTTCTTTGAAGTTCCATATAGCCTCAAACCCTGAATTCCTGCGTGAAGGCAATGCAGTAAAAGATTTCCTAGAGCCGGACAGGGTGGTCATAGGCGCTGAAAACTCTGAAACATTCGAAAAGATAGCCACACTTTATCGCCCCATTGATAATGTAAAAATACTTCATACTGATATCCGTACTGCTGAAACCATTAAATATACTGCCAACGCATATCTTGCCATGCGCGTAGCGTTCATTAATGAAGTGTCAGATATTTGTGAGAATCTCGGCGCTGATATTGAGATGGTGGCAAAGGGTATAGGCCTGGATAGCCGCATCGGCCCGAAATTCCTTCAGGCCGGCCCGGGTTTTGGCGGTTCATGTTTTCCCAAGGATACGCTTGCGATGCAGAAAATTGCGATTGATGCCAACGCACCTTCAAAAATAGTAACCGCGGTAATAGAATCAAACGAGCAGCGCAAAATAAACATGGCGCAGAAGATAATAAAGGCGGCGGGCGGGGTGGTTAAAAACAAGAATATAGGCATCCTCGGCATAACCTTCAAGGCCAACACAGATGATATCCGTGCTTCCTCGGCACTGGTGATAATTGAGGAATTGGTGCGGGCAGGGGCAAGTATCACAGCCTTCGATCCTGAAGGTGCAACTCACGCGCAGAAATATTTTGCCGATAAAAATATAAATATAACCTACGCAACTTCAGCCGAAGAGGTAATGGCGACTTCGAACATAATCACCATAATCACTGAGTGGAATGAGTTCAAGTCCCTGAACCTCGCTACCCTAGCTGGCAAAACCCTCATAGACCTGCGCAATCTCTATAACCCCCCTGAAATGAAGCTGCAAGGCATCAACTATATAAGCATTGGCCGTAAGTAACTATAGGTTGCGGATTTCTTTTCACGAGGGGCTTCCATTGCCTTACCACAGAATGTTATCATCAGATGTAACTTAAAAACCCACGAGGTAATATGCAGGATAAATTCTATAAACTGATCTCCAACATACTGGAGCTTTCAGATTCTTTCGAAGAGCGTATAAGTCGTCTTGAAAGGGCGCTAGAAAGCCAGTTGATCGAGGATAATTCAATAAATGAGAAGCAGAAAAAACCCAAGAATAAATTTCTGGAGAGTTAAAACTAATTAACTTGCCTCCATTCCGGAAACTTAGTTCCGGAATGAGTAAAACATTATTTCAGCAGGTCAGCAAAATCAGGTGCACGGAATGTTTCAGGTTTTAAAACCTTGCCATCTTCACGATATTTAACCGAGCCATCAGGGTGCAGTTTTGAAAGGTTGCTGTCAAGCACGCGGTGGAAGCCTTCCTCGGTACGAAGCGCCGCCTCTTCATGGCTCAAACCTTTCATGCGGAAAAGCTTGTAAGCAATGTTAAGCGCGATAACTGAAACGTCAAAAGCGCCATCAAGGGTTTCAACTTCATCTTTTGTTTCAATTGCTTCGCCAAGTTCATTAAACTCCTCCTGAAGCAAATTTTTGAATGAGAATTCGATATATTCCCAGCTCGATTTATTCTTTACCAATTCAAGTTTGTCAGAGAATTGTGCGTTCTTGCTCACCACAGATTCTTCGGTCTGGAATTTTTCTTTTAGTTTAGCGCTCATGTTAGCCCCTGTTTGTTTTTATAATGCCGCAATTATATCAGTCTTTTTAAAATGGTCACCTTTAAAAAGCAGCGGCTCATTTAAATATTTAGCCAGGCCATAGGCGAAGCAATCGCTCAGGGAAAGCGCCACTTCCGGGTTCTTGGTCTTGCCATAGAAGCGGTGTGCTTCACGCGCGAACTCAACTATCTTCTCATTCACGTCATGAATCTGGATGTCGGCCTTCTTAAAAAAATTATCCAGCTCACGCGCACCAAGGTCGCCGAATTTATTTTCAACATAGGCAGCAACTTCAAAATAATTTACCGCGGAGATATAATTTTTCTCAGCTTCCTCAATCGCCTCAGCAAATTTTATCGCATATTCATCAAGGTTCAAAATTGAGGTGATAACAAATTTATCGAGCACCATTTAAGCTTCCTTCTTTATTGTACTGTTCAACCGTTCAGAGATCTTCAAAAGTTCATTGGCAACTCTTGTCCTCTTTTTCTGCTTCAGGGTTTTCACCTGCGCCAGTTTTTCAGATAATGCTTCCGTCACCGCCGAAGTCATAGAAAGCCCCGTCAGTTTTGAAAGTTCCTGGGCGAGTTTATAAGTTTGTTTATTTTTTATATTAAGCATTTAAAAAACCGTTCTAATAGCAAATTTAGGCATAATTCTATAATTATTTCTACCTTTATAGAATTTTTATTGAAAAATACCCAGTAAAAAAATTATAATATTGAATAACTAAAGATTTATTATAATCATATAGATGTAACTGACACAAAATTAATATTGCTCTCAAAACTGGTAAAAGCAGGTTTTTAAGAGCAAATTTTGCTCATATAACAAGCTGCGGGGAGTAGCAAAATGGGTATATTTTTTATCTGCCTGGCCAGTTTTCTTGCATCGTTGATGACATTTTTTTCCGGCTTTGGGCTTGGAACAGCTCTAATGCCAATAACCGCAATATTCTTTCCCATACCAGTTGCAATAGCTATCACAGCTATTGTCCATTTGATGAGTAAAATATTCAAACTGGCTTTATTGTGGCGATATATAAATAATAAGATCCTCATATTTTTTGGCTTGCCAGCCTTATTGGCTGCAATACCGGGTGCATTATTATTGGATTATTTTTCAAAGATCGGAGCAATAGGAACTTATCATCTTATGGGAGTGGAGAGGGATGTAGTGGCGATAAAGCTGGTGGCAGGTTTGCTACTGATATTATTTGCAACAGCTGAATGGAAACCTTTTCTGAAGAATCTGTTCATGAACAGGCGCAATTTACCATTTGGTGGCCTGCTGAGCGGATTTTTTGGAGGGCTTACCGGTAATCAGGGCGCATTCCGGAGCGCGTTCCTTGTGCAGGAAGATATGTCAGAGAAGGAGTTTGTTGCCACTAACGCAGCCATCGCGGCTTTGGTGGATATCACCCGGCTTATTATTTATGGCTTAACTTTTGATATATTATTATTGAGGTCACAAGCTTTCCTTATCTGTCTTGCGGTATTCTCATCGTTTTTGGGTATTTTTCTGGGAACGCAATTGATAGGGAAGGTCACCATAAAATTCATACAGCGGTTCGTGGCCATAATGATGTATATATTAGGCATATTACTATGCCTGAATCTAATATAGTTAAATCAGATTGCCTTATTCGTGGTCGGTAACGCCGGAAATAATGCCTTCTTTCTTGAAGAATTGCTTTATATTGCGGATGGCTTGGCGGCTGCGCTGTTCATTCTCAATGAACGAGATACGAACATAATCATCACCAAACCTGCCGAAGCCGGCACCCGGCGAGAACGCAACTTTAGCTTCACGCATCATCATTTTAGTGAACTCAACCGAGCCCATCGGGCGGAATTTTTCAGGGATCTTCGCCCAGAGGAACATCGATGCATTAGGTTTCTCAACATGCCAACCAGCGCTGTTCAGCCCTTCACACATGATATCGCGGCGTTTTTTGTAAAGGTTGCGGAAGCCCTCAACGCAATCTTGTGGGCCGTTAAGTGCATAAGTTGCGGCAATTTGGATCGGCAAGAAGCTGCCGTAATCCAGGTAGGATTTTACTCGTTTCTGGGCTTTGATTATCTCTTTATTACCAACGCAGAATCCAACACGCCAGCCGGCCATTGAATAGCTTTTGCTTAAGGTTGAGAACTCCACGGCAATTTCTTTCGCGCGCTTTACCTGCAAAACCGAGGGTGGCGGGTTGCCGTCAAAATAAATTTCGCAGTAAGCAAGGTCAGAGATCAAAATAACATTATGAAATATGCAAAGGTCCACCAGTTCTTCATAGAAAGCCAGGTCAACCGTTTCAGAGGTAGGGTTTCCCGGAAAATTCACCACTATCGCAAGCGGTTTAGGGCTAATGCTTTCGATAGCCTCTTTAAATTTGGGCAGCAGGTCAGCTGCCACCGGAACATCAAAATCACGCTTTATGGAATGCACAGATGCCTCAGCCAGCACGAAACCATAGGTGTGGATAGGGTAGCTTGGGTCTGGCACGATTATAACGTCACTTGGTTTTGAGATGGCTATTGCCAAGTGATATAAACCTTCCTTCGATCCCTGCGAGCAGGTAATTTCAGTGTCGGGGTCGAGATGAACACCAAACCTTCTATCGTAATATCCCGCAACGGCCTTGCGCAGACCAAACACACCTTGTGAAACTCCATAACCATGAACATCCGGCCGCTCAACAGTTTCCTTGAGTTTCTTTATTACATGCTCAGGTGCAGGGGAATCTGGGTTGCCCATGCCGAAATCTATGATATCATCACCTTTGGCACGTGCTTCGGCCTTAGCGTAATTCACTTCCGCAAAAACATAAGGCGGTAGGCGCTTTATCCTGTAGAATTCATTATATTCAATTTTATCGACCATAAACCTGGAGTTTAGTTGTTAGAGTTTTACAGTCTAATGAAATATACTAAACTCTCAACTCTAAACTCTCATAACTTATTTTTTGTAAAATTTCTTGAGGTCTTGCGCCTTCTGAACTTCCATCATCGCGCGGCACTCCGGGCTGATATCTGCATTATCAAGGCCTGGGCCTTTATTTATCATGGTGCGCAGGCGTTCCTGGATGAACGAATACATGAAATTCATTTCGCCCTGTGAGATCTTGTCATCTCCAAAATCCTGGATGACATTTAGAATGATATCGCATGCCTGTTTATATTCCCCTTTATCCTCATAGAAGAACGCTTGCAACTGCCTTGTCCATATCGGTATATCAAGGTCTTTCGGCAGGTCGGCCAGTTTTTTGGCTATCTCGAGCGCCCTTTCACTATCATGCATCTTGAATTTTGCGTTATAGGCTGCCTGCGAATACCACCACCATTTTTCCGAAGGGTGCTTATCGGCGTGCTGTTCAAGGAAATTCACCACATAAGGAATATCGCGTTCGGGGTTTTGTGTCGCTGACCAGTAATAACCCACCACATAGGTGATAAGGTTAGATTCAGAGTCAATATCATCAAGTAAAAGCCACCAGCGATAGAGCTTCTCATAATTATAATCTTTCAATGGGGTAACGCGGCCGAAAGTATCACCGATGAACTGCATCATATAACCATTATAACGGAAAGTGAGCTGCTCATCACCAAACGAGATTGCCTTTAAAATTTCTTTTGAGGGTACGTTGGGAACTATTTCCAGCTCGGGTTTGATATCCCTTATACCCGAGAAATAGGTTTTCTTTACATCTTTTTTATAAAAACTTACGCCATTCCAAACCAAAAATTGTGCTGTGAGCAGAAATAGTAAAATTGCCGTTGTTAAATTTCCGGATTTTTTAGCGGAAGGTTTCATATGCCTAGAATTGTTTCTTTTTGAAATCTATAGCAGCGATGGTGATGAGCAGCGGAATATAGATTGCTGCCTGTAACACCGGCATATACCATGCAGTGGTGGTGAAATCTACGCCATATATAAGCCATTTGCTCTGGCAGAAAATATCAAGTCGTGGCAGCAGGAAGGAAGCCACCCAGATAATTTTCTGCGAGATGAAATCGAAACTCAGCATCTCCCCCGATTGGTTCTTTTCCAGTACATACGAGAAGAAACCTATCATGCGTGAGATGGAATAAAAACCGAAACACAATAGCACCGCAGAAACCGAGCTTTTGAGGATGATCGAGGAAAAGACCGCAAATGCGAGGACAATAAGTATCTCCAGCCACATGGTCAATATCCAGAAAGAAAGCCCGGTATAATTATAGCCATACAATATTATTATGAACAGGCCGATAGCGCCCAGCACAATGGTTGCAACTACGGCAAAGCCCAGCCAGTAGGAAATAACAAACTCAACCCGCGAGATAGGGCGCGAGAGCATAAGGTCTATCTCTTTATTCTCAAAAGCGCGGCGCACATGGAAGCACACAAAAACTATCATCCCGATGACCAGTACCAGGCGCGAAGAACCGGCGGTGAAGCTTGATGATATCTCGTTGCTTTCAACTAAAACGGTAGAACCCATGAAATGCGAAACAAAACCTGCCGCGAAAAGCGCAAGCAGAATGCCCAGAAATAGCCAGTCACGCAGGGCGGTTAAAAGAACATATCTGATGGTGGTTAGCATATAAATCCTGCTTCATGATCTTAATATGAAAATAATCTATATCTAAACTGGTTTTTGTAAAGTTTTTTAAGAAAGATTATTTCTTGTCAAAGAAAGCCCTGCTGCCGGTAGTAAATTTTTTGTAGAAATCCCTGTCTTCAACTTCCACACCTTTACCCGGAACAATGGTTGCCTTCAGGAAAATAACCGTTTCAATATTGCTCATGTTCTTATCAACGCTTTTGAAGAGGTTTCCAAGGTAAGGAATATTACTCAGGCCCGGCAGGCCTGAATCTGTATTATCAGCCCTCTGGTCAAGCAAGCCGCCAATGACCATGATCTCACCGCTTTTTACGCGCAGCATGGTATCAAGTTCGCGGGTCTCAACTATCGGAACGCTTGTGTCTATGCCTGGAACACTTGCCTGGAACGCAATGATCTTTGCCCCAGGATTATCAGCAGTTCCGGTAACTCTGGTAAGCGTTGGCTTTATGCTCATCAATATCTCATTATTCTCAAGGTCAATAGATGGTTGCAGCGCAAGGATTATACCGATAGGAACGGTTTTTATATTTGTCTGGATAGACTGGCTGGTTGCCCCACCTGCGCTGGAAGCCAGGGTATTAGTATTCTGCTGGATATCGAAATAAACCTGGTTGCTGGAAAAATTAAGCACCGCAAACTGGTTGTTCATCGTGCTTATCCTCGGATTGGAAAGCGAGCGTGATGTGCCAAAGGTTTGCAGCAATTGCACAGAACTTTCCAGTGAATTACTGCCGAATATATTAAATGGTAACGCCGCGATATTGAACTCGGACGAAGAAGGCACGGCTGTCGCTAGCTCCGCAGTTGTCGAAGTTATTGTAGCTACCGGCGGAGTGCCGAAAGAGGTTTTTCCAGGTATAAAGGTTCCGCCAACTGCTCCCTCCAACTTGCCGGCTGAATTTTTCATCAGCAAGTTCCAGTTGATACCGCTCTGGAAGGCATCATTAAGTGTAACCTCAACAACTTTTGCTTCGATGAGCACCTGCGAAGTTAACTCTATATGAACTCTATCCAGATATTCTTTTATGGCCGCCTGCTGGCGTTCATTTGCCAGAACAGTTATCACCCCGGCATTCTTATTTATCGCTACGATACCCGTTGCGCCACCGACATCTGCGCCGGTTTTGGATGTTGCAGCGGCAGTCGCCCCGCCTTTACTGGAGGTTTCGTTTTTATATTTAGAAACAATTGATGCAACCACACTTTGTATATTGCCCCATATATCTCCATCACCCGACTGGGAAACCAGTTTTGAGCTTGAATCAGATGAAGATGAACCGCTGCCGGTACTATTGTTGCTGCTGCTACCGCTACTACTGGTGCTGCTACTGCTACCGGAAGAGCCGCCGCTACCACCGGAAGTGCTGCCGCTGGTCCCGCCTACTGAAGATGATGTACTGATGTTGGAAGACGAGCTCCTTTTCATATCAATGATGTTGAACTTATAGCTCCTCATCACCGGGGTATCTTTTTCGATCTTCAAAACGCCATCAGCTATTGTATAACGAAGCCCGGCAGTAGCGCAAATTTTATCTATAACCTCAGAGAATGGGCGGTTCTTGGCAATGAATATCACACCGCCATCAATATTTTTGTCAATATCAACATCAACCTCAGCCTTCCTCGCAAGCTCAACAAGCACATCCTTAAGCGGAACGGTTTCATTTACAGAGATCGAAACCAGCTTGTCGCTGATGAGTTTTTCCTGCGCAACCGGAGCTAACAGATTGCTCATTTCAGGCAGTTTCATTTTCGGCGTTACCAGCTGCCCGTCATCACCTTCTTTTGTGCCGGCAGCTTTTTGATAATCTTTTCTGCCCATGTCACCGTAAGGATCTATTTTATCGTTGTTGCCGAACCAGTTATCTTTTCTTTCAGGAAAATCTTTTTGCTGCTCATCCCTGCGTTTTACTATGTCGTTGCTCTGCTCCTGGCACGAGAAAACAAAAACCACGCATGAAACTGTGAAAAATAATTTTGAGAACTTGATGATATCTTTCATTTTTTTAAAACCGAAACCCCACCCTAAAATATAGTATCAATAAGATAGTCTAAGACCAAAAAAGATTATCTATAAACATAATCTTGTACAAACCCGGTTAAAAATGTTTCGCTTTCCGGGTATGCGACACAAAAAAGCAACGATATAGATAAAGATGGGCCAAAAGGAAATATTTCTCCTTTTTTCATTAGTCGCCAGCATAACGCGTTTATAATCCCGCACAAACCTGAGAATAATAAAAATACCGGAAGTATCTCAATATTTAAAAAACTTCCAGCAGCTAAAAAGAATTTCACATCGCCGAGTCCTAGCCCTTCTTTCTTTTTCCATGCGAACATGAAATATCTCAGAAACAGCGCCAGCCCTAAATAGCACGCGGGCATCAAAATAAGCTGGTCAAGCCCGGCATCGTTATATATCCCATAAATTATGCCAAGCGTGAAAACCAATATGTTCATTTCATCCGGGATGATATAATGCTCAAAATCTATAGCGCAGATTATTATGCAGGCAAAACCAAGCAGCGAAATTATCACCGCTTTGAATGAAGGGCCGAAGAAATAAGCAGAAGAAGTGAAAGTGATGACCATCAAAATTTCTATCCAGAAATAATTGCTGCCGAATTTAGTTTTACAATACCGGCATTTTCCGCCGCTTATCAGGTAGGAAATTATCGGGAACAGGTCAAGTGCCCCAAGTTTGTGATGGCATTTTGTGCACTCGGAACGTTTCGTCACCCAGTTGATCTCATTGGGCAGGCGGTATATCAACGCTGTTGCAAAACTACCAAAAACCGCGCCGAATAGAGCTGCAAGCGGCAAAAGGATAAATCTCACTTGTAATAGTTCTGTCATTTCAATAATATATTTATAACACCGTGAATAAAGAAATTATGGCTGAAGAAGAAGTAAAAAACAACCAGCAACCTGAACCAAGTGTTGATTTACTATCAAGCTTGCAGGGCTTTGGTGATATTAATGTTAACCTCAAAGTGTTGCTCGGAAAAATTAAAATGCCTATCGGGCAATATTTGAAAATAAGTCGCGGTTCTATCGTTGAACTTGGCAAACCCAGAACCGAAACTATGGATATACTGGCAAACGGCCATAAATTCGCCGAGTGTGAAATTTCGCTTACCGACCTTTCCGAAAAAGTTGCCGTTGAAATAATAAAAACTTTCAAGATAAAAAAATTCTAGGATCTGTTTTTAAATGAGGATAGGTATCATCGGAACTGGTTTGATAGGCGGCTCACTGGGCCTTGCACTCAAGGGGAATAAAAAATATTCTGTCTATTGCTTCAACCGTCGCGTTGAGATTTCCAAAAAAGCCGTGCAGCTCGGCGCTGCGCAAAAATATTTTGAAACGATAGAAGAACTCACCAAAAACTCTGATGTGATAATCATCGCCACGCCGCTTGCAAGCTACCCGGCAATCTGTAAAAAGATATCGAAGGAACTTACCGCGGAAAAAATAATTTCAGATATAGGATCGGTGAAATATTTGCCGGTAAAAGAAGCACTGAAAAATATCCCTAAAATATTCCACAATAATTTCATTCCCGCCCACCCAATTGCAGGCAGCGAAAAAGCCGGCGTTGAAAATGCAAAAGCAGAAATGTTCGCGGACAAAAAGCTCCTCATCACCCCATATTCAAAAACCACCAGCGCTGCTGGAATTAAAATTATCAGTCAGCTCTGGAAAACAGCTGGTAGCAAGGTTGAAATGCTGGATGCAAAAAAACATGATGAGATATATGCCCATGTTTCACACTATGTTCAATTCCTGAGTTTTGAGCTTAGCAAAATAATAAAAACCAATCTGGGTGAGTTCAATCGCTTGATGAATTCCCCGCGTGAAATGTGGAATGAGATATTCGAATTCAACCATGTGAACCTAGATAAGATAAATAGAAAATTTATCAGGGAGCTTGCAAAAACCCACTCGCCTATCAAAACTACCCGCGCGCAAAATTCAGACCTGATAACTGCCATAATAGCCGCACAGATACTGGATGACATCACCCCGACTGCATATAAGAGATATGCTGGCTCCGGCTATAAAAGCTTTACTTCCGTGCTTAAAAATAGTAAATGATCGTAAAACCAAAAGGGCTGAAAATGGCAATGAAAAATTCAAACGATAACACCCGCCCGGTTCAAAACACCGCTAAAAGGCTGGCGATTTATCCTGGCACTTTCGATCCGATAACCCTCGGCCATATTGATGTCATCAAACGCGCAATGTCGGTCTGTGATAACCTTATCATTGCCATTGCCAATGATTCTCCCAAAAAAACTTTATTTTCCCTGGCTGAGCGCACCAAGCTTGTTGAGTCAGACATCAACCAATATTGCCCGCAATATAAAGGCCGGATTAAGGTTGAGGCCTTCACCGGGCTATTGATGAGCTTTGCCGAGAAGAAAAAAGCCGGCGTGATAGTCCGCGGGTTGCGCGCGGTGAGCGATTTTGAATATGAGTTCCAGCTCTCCGCGATGAACTCAAAACTGAACCCTAACATCCAAACGATCTTCATCCCCGCATCTGAATCCACCCAGTTCATCGCATCAAGTTTGGTCAAAGAGGTTGCCCGCCTGAAAGGCGCCCTGAACCAGTTCGTTTCAAAGAATACGGTGAGTGCACTTAAGAAGAAGTTTTAGTTTTTACCCAGTAACTCATCCGCCCGCTTTTCAAAGGCATCGGTCATTTTCAGTACTGCTTTTTCAAATAGGAAACCGAGCATTTTTTCAAATATCATTGATTCAAATTTGAAATCGAGTTCAAATTCGATCTCGCTTTTGCCTGCCTCAATATCCCTGAACACCCAGTTGGTTCTCAGATATTTGAACGGCCCGCGCACCAATCCCACATTTATTTTCCACGGATTTCCTGTCAAATTACCCCTCACCATATCCACCCGCGAGGTATATTTATGGCTGAATGATTTGAACTTTACCATCATGTCTGCGATGAAAAAATCCTCACCCCTCTCAACAATGCGGCAGGCACCCACCCACGGCAGAAATTCTGGATACTTCTCCACATCCGCAACAATGTTAAAAAGCTCTTCAGCCTTGTGGGTGGAATTGTATTTATCAAAATGAGCTGGCATAATGGCTGGAAAATACTATATTTCCGCTCTATATAAGACAAAATTTTGCAAAATTCATGATAAAAATACTCGGTATAGAAACTTCCTGTGATGAAACCGCCGCTGCAATAGTTACATCTGAAAAGAAGATACTTTCAAATGCCATCTATTCGCAAACTGAGGAACACAGCGCCTATGGTGGTGTTGTGCCGGAGATTGCCTCGCGTGCACACATAGATAACATCGAAAAAATTGTGGCCGAGGCGCTGAATGAAGCCCAAACTAGCCTGAACGAAATTGATGCTGTGGCTGTAACCGCCGGCCCTGGCCTTATTGGCGGCGTTATAGTAGGCCTGATGTTCGCCAAAGGTCTGGTTTCCGCCACAAAAAAACCACTGATATGCATCAACCATCTCGAAGGCCACGCGCTGACCTGCCGCCTAACCAATAATGTTGAATATCCATATCTTCTGCTACTGGTTTCCGGCGGGCATTGCCAGTTCATCATGGTTGAAGGTTTAGGAAAATATAAAATTATCGGTCAGACATTGGATGATGCCCTCGGCGAAGCTTTTGATAAAACAGCAAAAATGCTGGGGCTTGGCTATCCAGGCGGGCCGATAGTTGAGCGGCTTGCAAGGGAAGGGGATGAAAACAGGTTCAAATTTCCAACCCCGCTTTCAAACACAAGAACCTGTGACTTTTCGTTCTCCGGCTTAAAAACCGCAGTTTTGCGTGAAATTGAAGGTCTTGGCGAAAAAGCTTCTGAACAGGATAAAAAAGAT
>Ga0206903_10275_pt1 | contig 15227 bp, 13 predicted proteins | sample Alteio_BWOrgHeat_45_FD_152959 | JGI IMG/M metagenome (GOLD analysis project Ga0206903, IMG submission 152959) | Enriched cells from forest soil in Barre Woods Harvard Forest LTER site, Petersham, Massachusetts, United States -... | ecosystem: Environmental > Terrestrial > Soil > Temperate forest >... | reverse complement strand
TCCGGTGTTGTATTGGGTTTCAGGTTATGGTGGGGATTATCATAATTATTCAGGAAACAATGATCCTTCATTGCCAATTGATACAACGCCATGCATAAGAGTCTATCTTGATGGTAATTGTCCGCTTGGCCACTGCGTGTATGCGAATAGTGATAATAACGGGCCATGGGGCGATGCACTTACACAGGAACTTATTCCGCAGGTTGAAAAAACATATAGAACCAATAAAGCAAGATTACTTACAGGGCACAGTAGTGGCGGCTGGACGGTTTTATGGCTGCAAACACATTACCCAAAAATATTTGATGCGTGCTGGTCAAGTTCTCCTGACCCTGTTGATTTCAGAAGTTTTCAACAGGTGAATTTGTATGAAGACAAAAATATTTTTTATGCGAACGACAGTTCATTAAGAGCAGCAGGTACTATTGCAGGTCGTTATCCGTGGATCACCATGAAAAATATGTATGCTATGGAGCATGTAATATACCGTGGTGAACAGATGCATTCTTTTGATGCAGTCTTCAGCACAAAAAATAATGATGGCTCCCCAAAAAGATTGTGTAACGAATCAACCGGTGAAATTGATCCTGCAACTGTTGAGCATTGGAAGAATTACGATATCTCGCTTTATGTAAGAAGCAACTGGCAACAACTTGAACCTGATCTTAAAGGAAAGATAAGAGTATCTGTAGGCAATCAGGATAATTTTTTACTGAATTACGCGGTGCATTTATTTGATGATGAAATGAAAAAGGTAAACGCAGGTTTTGTTTTTGCCTATTACCCCGGCGATCATTTTACAGTATCTACGCCGGAATATAAAACGGCAGGCTATCAATTCCTGGAACAGAAATACAATGAAATAAACAACAAAAAATAAATTATGCCACATATAAATGTAGATCCAGACTTACCCGGTATACGAAGCTTAATGGCTTTTAGTCCGGAAACAGCAGAGCCGATGGGCAAACTTGCCAACTTACTGCTGCGCACCAACGAAGGTTTAAGCATGGCTGAAAGAGAAATGATTGCAGCGCATGTTTCTTATTTGAATGATTGCTTTTATTGCCAGCAATCGCACGGTGCAATTGCTGTTTGTTATTTAAACGGAGATGAAGCCTTGGTTGAACAGGTGAAGAAAGATTATGAGCAAGCTGATATCTCTGATAAAACGAAAGCTTTATTAAGCATTGCAGGGAGCGTACAAAAAGGCGGCAAGCATGTAACTGAAGCCCAAATTGAAAAAGCAAAAGAATCGGGCGCAACAGATAAGGACATTCATGATACAGTATTGATCGCTGCTATGTTTTGCATGTTCAATCGTTATGTTGACGGGCTTGCATCCAACACACCAACTGATCTTTCATCTTATCCATTAAGAGCAAAACAAATTGCAACACATGGTTATGGCAATTATATTTTTTCTGCGCCTCAACCTGCATCAATTATAAATGAATAATATCCATTTTCAAAAACTTAACATCAAAACACAATGAGAAAACTATTTTTTATCGCTGTATTGATAAGCATCATGGTTTTACCGTTGCTTTCATCGGCACAAAACCAAACAATTTCGGGAAAAGTTACAGATGAAAAAGCAGGTAATGCTGTTCCCAATGCATCTGTTGTGATTAACAAAACCAGCCAGGGCACTATGACAAATGCCGCCGGCGAGTTTAGTTTATCAGCGCCCGCAAATGCAACAATAATTATAAGCTCTACAGGGTTTAAATCGCAAACAATAAAAGTTGCAGATATATCCGGGCCGCTTACAATAAAGCTTGAACAGGATGTTGCCAATTTGGATGAAGTAGTTGTAACAGGTTTAACAACTACAGTTAAAAGAAGAAATCTTGCGAATGCTGTTGCAACTATTTCATCAAAACAATTAACGGGCACTGCACCTGCACAAACATTGGATGGCGCATTGGAAGGAAAAATTCCGGGCGCATACATCAATGCAAATTCAGGTGCACCAGGCGGCGGCATTACTGTTAAGCTGCGCGGCGTTACATCAGTGTATGGCAATACACAACCATTGTATGTTATTGACGGTGTATTTATAGACAACAGCTCAACCTCTGCAGGTTTGAATGCAGTAACATCTGCTGCAAGCGGTGGTTCACCAACATCAACACAGGATAATCCATCAAACCGTATTGCCGATATCGACCCCCAGGATATTGAAAACATTGAAATATTAAAAGGCGCATCTGCCGCTGCCATATATGGTTCAAAAGCTGCAGCGGGTGTTGTTATCATTACAACAAAAAGAGGGCACCAGGGCAAAACGGCAATTACACTAACGCAGGATTTGGGTATAATCACTGCAAGAAAATTATTAGGTGTAAGAGAATTTACTGCAGACCGCGCAGCAAGTTTATCAGGCGACAGCGCAACAAGTGCAGCATTAAGACAACAGTTTATGGATGCAGAAGCAGCCGGCCATATTTATGATTATGAAAAAGAAATTTATGGCAATACTGGCTTTGCAAGAAATACCGAATTGAGTTTAACAGGCGGTGGTGAAAAAACATCATTTTATTTTTCTGCAGGGCAGAAAGATGAACAAGGCATTGTTGAAGGAACAGGTTACCGCAACAACAGCATAAGATTAAATGTTGATCATCATATATCCGATAATGTAAAGATCGGTGTTACTACAAACTACATCAATTCATCTTCAGACAGAGGTTTATTTGGCAACGATAATGTTGGTGTAACAACAGGCATCGCGCTTTCTTCAACACCATCATTCGCAGAATTACATCCTGATGCACAAGGTAATTATCCCAACAACCAGTTTGCTGCTGCAAATCCACTGCAAACAATTGCATTGATGAAGAATAATGAATCAGTTAATCGTTTTATAATGGGCTTTAGCCTTGATGCTGTTGTACAAAAAAGCAATGCAAGTACAACAAAGCTTGTTGGAAGAGGTGGCTTTGATTTTTATAACCTGCAAACAACTGCATTGTTCCCGGGAACGCTGCAATGGCAGGCCATCAATAAAGGCACATCCATACAAGGCTTCACAAAAAATTTAGCTACCAATTATATTGCGTCAATCATAAACACATACACACCTTCTGATAAATTATCATTAACTTCTTCTGCAGGTTTTACAGGGGAAACTGGCGACTATAATAATTTGTTGAATGTTGCCACGCAGGTTATCGCAGGACAATCAAACGTAAACCAGGCAGGCGCTTTAACGGCAACTCAAACACGCATCAAGTATCTTAACTCCGGCGTTTTTGTACAGGAAGAAGCAAACATTAATGATGCTGTTACTTTAACTGCAGGTGTGCGTTTCGACAGGAGCAGCAACAACGGTGATGCGGGAAAATTTTATACTTATCCTAAAGCGGGTGTGTCATGGAATCTTACAAAATCAGGTATTGTTAACGAGGGCTTTTTTGATAACATAAAATTGCGTGCTGCTTACGGCGAAGCAAACAATGTTCCTGCTTACGGAAGCAAGTTTACAGGAATGGTTGTTTCAAATATTGCAGGCAATCCCGGTGTAATTGTAAGTACACAGGAAGGCCAGGCTGATATTAAACCTGAACGCCAGAAAGAACTGGAAACAGGTATTGATTTCAGTGTACTAAAAAGCAGGCTGAGTTTTGAACTTACTTATTACAACAAAAGCATCAGCGATTTTCTTATGCTTCAAAGCCTGCCCGCTTCATCAGGCTTTGCAAGCAAATGGGTGAATGCAGGCAACCTGCGCAACCAGGGTGTTGAATTAGGCGCGAATGCAATTCCTGTTCAAACAAAAAAAGTTACGTGGAATACCTCAGTTAATTTCTGGTTGAACAGATCGATGGTTACGAAACTTACTATTCCGCCGGTGCCGCAAGGTTCGTTCGGTTATGTGCTGGGTTCATTCCAGATCGAACAAGGTAAATCTGCCACACAGATCGTTGGTTTGAATGGCCAGGGTGTTGGTGTGTTGGGCGATGCTGAACCTAAGTTCCAGATGAATACATACAATGAAATTACTTTCTTCGGAAAATTAAGTCTACGTTTCCTTATCCACTGGAAACAAGGTGGTGATAATGTAAACCTCACATCACTTGAAAATGATTTCGGCGGAACAAGTGCAGATTATGATGCGCATACATACGATAAAGATATTCCTAATGGCCCTTACCGCATTATGCAGATCGGTTCTTCTGCAAAAATATTTGTACAGGATGCAAGCTATCTGCGTTTGCGCGAAGCAGGATTGTATTACACGTTTGATAACCTGCACAGCAATGCTATAAAGGGTATTAATGTTGGTGTATCATTCAACAATTATATCACCATCACCAAGTATAAATCTTATGATCCTGAAGTATCCAACTTCGGAACAGGATTTTCAACCGGTGTTGATGTTGATCCATATCCTGCAAGCAAACAGGCCGCATTTCATGTTTCATTCAACTTTTAAATCAAACACAAACAAACTATCATGAAGAAGATAAATTATATACAAACAATATTTTTTGCAGGGACAATCTTATTTATTTCATCGTGCAAAAAAGATTATGGCAGCTTAAACGGGCCAACTGTTGAAGCTTATCAGAATAATTCAACACAGGCAGAACTGAATAACCTTGTAAGCGGCACAGAATCGGGCATGCGTACTTCCATTGCGTTTTACCTGGATGATGTGGGAACGATCGGAAGAGAGCTTTACCACTTCTCCAATTCAGAACCGCGTTATGTTACAGACCTTCTCGGCGCAAACGATGCTACATTAAGCAACAGTAATTTTTATATTACAACTCCATGGGCTTCACGCTACAGGGTAATTAAAAATTGTAATGTTTTAATTGATGCAGCCAACAATACAACATTGGTTACTGATGCACAAAAAAGCGGTTACATTGGTTTTGCGCAAACTATAAAAGCTTACCAGCTTTTAATGAATTTAAATCTTACAGACTCAAACGGTATTCGTGTTGCTGTTGCTGATCCGAATAATCTCGGTCCTATTGTAGATTATCAAATGGGTTTAGCTTCAATTTCATCGTTGCTTGATTCAGGTGAAACTGATCTTACCAATGCTGAAATTGTTTTTCCGTTAGCAGGTTTCAGCCAGTTTAATGATGCTGCGGGTTTATTAAAATTCAACCGTGCCTTGGCTGCTAGAGTTGATGTATACAGGCAACAATGGAGCGATGCATTAACCGCATTAAATGCATCATTCTTTAATCTGAACGGCGATTTTTATACGGGCGTGAATCATGTATTCGGTACAGGCTCGGGCGATCAATTAAATCCCGCATTTATCCCGCAAAATCAAAATGGCGAAGTGCGTGTTGCACATCCATCTTATGCTGAAGATATTTTAGCAAATGATGATCGCATCGGCAAAGCAACATTGCGTACGTCAACAGCATCAATACCTGCAGGCCTTAGCAGTAACCGTGATGTATGGGTGTATACTTCAAGTACAGCGGCCGTTCCTATCATAAGAAATGAAGAATTGATATTGATATATGCTGAAGCAAATATTCAATTGGATAATTTTAGTGAAGCGATCAAAGCATTGAACATTATTCGCACAAAACATGGCCTTGCGGATTACAGTGGCGCGCAAACAAAAGATGCATTGATTGATGAGATGTTGTATGAACGCAGGTATTCACTATATTTTGAAGGACACAGATGGATTGATATGCGCAGGTATAATAAATTAAATGAACTGCCAATTGACAGGCCGGGTGATGATGTATGGACTGAGTTTCCATTACCGGTAACAGAACAATAGCTGTGGGCTGCGAGCTTTGAGAAAAAGGCTCGCAGCTTTTCATATTTTAATTTTGACTTATCATATGTGATTCCGGAAGGATCAAGTAAAAAACATTCTTTGCCTCAATCCAATTTTTGCATTGGCTTAATCTTACACATTCATATTTACGATGAGATTTAAAGTTGCTTCATCCATTCGATCGTTCTTTGTATTCCTTCTCTGTAAGATGTAGGTGTATAATTAAATGCCTTATCAAATTTTGATGAATCAAAAATGTAATTATAACTGTTTTGATACAACATCTCGTTTAATTCCTTCATCAACCCATTAAACAAAGAAATTAACGCGATTATAAACTTAGGTATGATTTGAGTTTTATGAGGGTTATTTGTTGCATCAGCTATCATATACACAAAATCATTGCCGGTTAATGCAGGTGCAGCAGTTGGCATATGCCAGGTTTGTCCGAAGGCTTCCTCATGCTGCGATAAAATATATAAAGCTTCAGCCGCGTCCGTAGTGAAAGTATAAGAATGCAAAGTTTTACCGGTTATAAATAATTGCGGTGTTTTATTTTTTACAAGCTTATCAAAAGCCAGCACTCCCACCATGCTTTTTGCACCGGCACCCGGTCCGTAAAAATCTGCTGCACGTGCTATCAATGCTTTTATATTTCCTGTTTTCATTTCATTCAAAAGCATGTTGGCAATAACTGCGCGTACTTCGCCCTTTTTACTAACCGGTTTAAAAGGCGTTTCTTCCGTCATTGGCCCGTTCACTTTCCCATACATGTAAACATTATCAAAAAATATAAGTTTTGCATTGGTTGCTTTACACGCAGCTATTGCATTTTGCATGATCTCCGGCCATTGTTCGCGCCATACTCCGATCTTATATTCTAAACCGATCAATAAATAAACTATGCCTGAACCTTCAACCGCTTTTAATACCTGTTCATAATTCGTTGCATCTGCTGCTATTGTTTCTGTTCCTTCAACAGGCTTTAGTGTTCTTGATACCAGCCTTACTTTCTCATTATGCTGAAGTAATATAGGCAATAATTCACTGGCAATACTGCCATTGGCGCCAAGTATTGTGTGGAGCATTATTAAGTATTAAGTTTATTTTTTGTTTGATAAATTATCCGATAGCCTGCTTCAGATCTTCGACGAGATCATCTGCATCTTCAATGCCAATGCTTAAACGTATGAGAGAATCTTTCAACCCATTTTTAATTCTTTCTTCTTTTGGAATGGAAGCATGCGTCATCGTTGCGGGATGATTGATCAAACTTTCAACACCACCGAGGCTTTCTGCCAGCGAAATAATTTTTGTTGATGATACCACACGCTTTAATGTTTCAGCATCTTCATCTTTGAGTTCAAAACTTATCATTCCGCCAAAACCACGCATTTGTTTTTTTGCAATGGCATGATTAGGGTGATCTTCAAATCCCGGCCAATATACTTTTGCAACTTTAGGATGATTGCGCAGGTAATGTGCTATTTTTTCTCCGTTCTCACAATGTCGTTGCATACGTACATGCAATGTTTTTATACCGCGTAAAACCAAAAAACAATCCTGCGGACCCGGAACTGCACCGCAGCTTTTTTGCATAAAAAATAATTCATCACGCAGCAACTGGTCATTCATAACAAGGCAGCCTTGTATTACATCACTATGGCCGCCGAGATATTTGGTAGATGAATGCATAACAATATCTGCACCGAGATCAAGTGGATTTTGAAGATAAGGCGAAGCAAAAGTATTATCAACACAAACCATAATGCTATGTTGTTTTACGAGTGTTGTTACAGCTTCAATATCTACAATATTCATTAATGGATTGGTTGGTGTTTCTAACCATACCAACTTTGTATTTTGATTAATAGCATTGCTGATGTTATTTACATCATGCATATCAACATACCAAAACTTAATACCAAATTTTGCAAAGATCTTTGAGAACAACCGGTACGTGCCGCCATACATGTCATTTGCGGCAATTACTTCATCACCGGGTTTTAATAATTTTATTACAGCATCCGTTGCAGCCACACCACTGCTGAATACCAGGCCATAATTGCCATTCTCAATTACCGCACATGCATTCTCCAAAGCTGTTCTTGTTGGGTTTGATGCACGCGAATAGTCATATCCTTTATGCACTTCGGGTGCAGATTGTACATAGGTTGATGTTTGATAGATCGGCGTCATTATTGCGCCTGTTGATGGATCAGGTTGCATACCTGCATGCACGAATTTGGTACCACTTGTTCCTGAAGCTTCCTTATAATCATTCATAAAAAATTCTTGTTTAAATTTAAATAACCGCTTACTATGAATATGCAAAAGTATTGGTTGATTGTATAAATACCTTAGTGATTTATTCTTGCCACTCATCAACAGATTAACATAAGTTAACAATTTGAAGTAACAATTTATTAATACAGAGTTCCCTCGCTTCAGCAATACAATTTGCCACTTCAGTATCTTGATTTTGCCGTTCGTCAACGCGATGAATCATCCTCGAAAATACATTGAATTCATTTGACAGACCAATGGTGTAGATAAGCTTGGAACGCGACTGTTTGTGCACATAATTTCATGTCATCAATAACCGAAAAATCTTATTATGAAAAAAATAATCTCCTATCTAACAGGTATTCTTATCACAAGTTCCATTGCTGCCGCACCTACATCAAAAGTGTTGGAGGAGTTCAAAAGAACGTTTCCGACTGCCGAAAATGTAAAATGGAGTGATGGCAGTGATGGTTATAGTGTAAGTTTTTATTCACACGAATGTTTTGAAAAAGTACTGTATAATAAAGAAGGCGATTTTGTTTGTTCATGGAAATATAGTGACGGTAAAGAACTGCCTACAAATATTTTAATGCTGTTAAACAGAAAATATGGTAGTGATACTAAAATGGTTGGAGTTACTGAACTTACTGAACAGGACAATACGGTGTATGACATTAAGTTTACAAAAGGATCAAAACTATATCAGGTAGACGTTTCACCGGATGGAGACGTAACTAAAGAACAGAAGTATACAAACCAAAATACAAATGAGTAGAGTTAGTGATTGAGTATTTTCATTAATGGCTTTGTTTAGTACAAGGCCATTTTTGTTTTAAAAATTTTTATAAAGCAAGTTGACCAAAGGCATGTTTTTTTACTTCCGGAAAAAAAACATTGTAACATTCATGTAAGTATTCATAATTTTTTTGAAAGCAATCAAACACGGCAGCATTTTCAGTTAAATATTTTGCCCTGTACAATAAACCTGCAAAACTTTTTTCTATGCGATTTAAACTGCGATAATTATACAACCAGTTTTCGTGTCGCATATAATAAAATACACGCATGAACCTTTCAGGAGATACGGATTGATATTGATCAAGTGTTTCATAAACAGATAAAGAAAATTCCAGCAGCGTTTCTTTTGAAAACTCATTGGCATCAAGCGCAAGAAAATGATCGTACACAATATCCATAAAAGCGCCGGCATATAAGCCCACTACAGGTTTGAAAACCTGCTTTGCCTTTTTTGTTACTGCATGTTCATCGGTGAAAATATCAATGCTGCGATGCAGCATTATACCTTTCTGAATAGGTCCAGGAAAATCAAAGCGCTTTTTTCCTTTTACAAAATCACTTATAATATTGCCCACTACAATTTCAGGCTTATTAAAAGAAAGATATGCGTGTGCGAGATAATTCATAAATAGAAGTTATGAGCTATGAGCCACGAGTATTGCTCGCAGCTCGTAGCTCACAGCTTATTCTTATTTTACATTTTGATTAAGCCAGTCTGTTATCGTTTGCAATGCAACCGGTGCAATGGTTTCTTCTAATTCACCATATTCTGTAACTGTGCATTTAGTGCAGGTTTGAAATAAATGATTCAACCCGGGTAATTCTTTCGTTTCAAATGTTTTCGTTTTTCCTGCTATCAAAGCGGATCTTACTGCAGGCAAATTCTGTGAAGAAACAACCTGTATATCCCTGCTGCCATTTAGCGCGAGCACTTTTACTTTTTTAAGTTTGGTAAGATATTGCTGCGGATCGAAATTGATAAAATATTTAAACCATGGCGTTGATACAACTGCATATGTTTCGCGTATGTATTGCTGCAGATCGGCTGTTGTATTAAATCCAAGTTTATGTAAATCGTTCGTGTCTTGTTTAGATTGCCATGATTGTAATACAGGCAATGCATGCTGCATAGCGGTGGTTGAATCTGGAGCATTACCCAGCGTTGTAATAAGCTGTGAGTACATCAGCCTGAAATTTTCTGAAAAATTGCTATCAACACCTGCTGATCTCATTACTGCTGCATTTTGTTCGGCCATTAAATCAATTATTTTAACGCCTGGTGCTGCCAGTAATACTATGAAATTTATATCTTTTCTTTGCGATGCAACCATAGGCGCAATCATTCCACCTTCGCTATGCCCGAGCAAACCGATCTTATCATCATTTACTTCTCTTCTTGATTTCAAATATTGGAGCGATGCATTCACATCATTCGCAAAATCAGCAGTAGTAGATGCAGCGAAATTGCCGGTACTGTTGCCAATACCTCTGTCGTCAACTCTTAATACTACAAAACCATCACGTGTTAATGCATCTGCAAGCACAGCGAAAGGCTTGTGATTAAATATGGTTTCATCCCTGTCTTGTTGCCCTGAACCTGTTATCAAAACAAGAGCAGGAAAAGTTCCGTTGCCTTGCGGAATGGTAATGGTGCCGCCATATTGCAAGCCGTTGCCATTATACACAACTTCTTCGCTTTTGTATGGAAATGGAGGTTTGGGTGTTTGAGGACGATTTATTTTGCGCACGGTAAAAGGTATGTCTGTCCTATGAAAATCAAGCGGGATATTTACTCCCTGTGTAAATGTTCCGGAAAGCGTAGAATCATTTACCAGCGTACCTGTATAAGAAACTTTAAGCTTGTTAATAGTGAATGTAAGCATACTGCCTGAAGTGCCGGGATTAACAGAAACAGTATCGCATACGATTCCTGAAACATTTTGATCAGGACTATCCACCTTGCCTGAATAAGTTCCATCCTGCAATTGAGTTACGTGCAACACAAGCCTTAATTGGCCAGCAACAGTAAGCGTTCCATTCCATGTGCCTGATAAATTATCCTGCGCCTTTATATTTATACTGCTGATACAAAAAATGCAAGTGAGTATTAGTAATAACTTCAGCTTCATATCTGCGTTTTTTTAGTTTGATTTTTATATAGACTATAAGAATAGATTATAGGTATAATAACAAGAATAGCCAATATAGTTATACCAATATAGCCTATCCATTTTCCGTTTAGCATTAAAACGATGGCAGCAAAAGACACACCCCCGAAAAACCATAATCTTCCCGCAAGATGGTGTGTTTTTTTCCAGTTATCTTCATTTTCTAAAGTCCATGGTAAGCGAATTCCTGCAAAATAATTCGGTTGAATATTATACATGTTATTGCCGAGCAATGCAAATAACAGGCCCATTGCCACAAATACAAATTTCATGGTCATGCTGGTATCGTCATGTGTTGCCTCATAAATAAGCATGATCCATATAGCGGATAAATACGCTGAAACATAAAAACCTATCCGTTGTATGCGATCTTTATTTTGTGCTGCATATTTTTTCGGATCTATCCTGTAAATATTTGCAATAACAAGATAAACAATCATATTCACAACTGTTAATCCAATCATTAACATAAGGAAACTGTTCTTGCTTGAATAGCTGTTAACATTTCCGTTGATATCAAAATGCGTTGGAACAGATGGAGGAACCTGTTTCCATACAATAGCAAGATAAGCTGCAGGAATTAACATGATTACCCAAACAATCCTGCGCAAGAAAGTATTCATATTATTTAGTTTTTTTTGGTTTAAACTGCATAAGCCATTTAAGAATTTCATCCATTACGGTTGTGTTTATAGAATAATAAACGTACTGCCCTTCTTTTTTCGTTGTTACAAGTTGAGCCTGTTTCAACAGGTCAAGATGATGGGAAATGCTGGGGAAAGAAATATGAAACTGCTCTGCTATCTCTCCTGCCGTAAGGTCTTTCTTCTGCAGCATTTCCAGTATTTCCCTGCGAGTGGCGTCATTTAAAGCTTTAAACACAATATTCATTTCGATAATTGTATATTTAGACAAATATCTAAATATTATTCAGACCTTCAAAAATATTTCTATAAAAATTTTTTGTTAAATAAAATAAATGATCGTACTTCTTTTTGACAGAACTATAATTTGCAGGAACAATCTACCTGTTAGCTGCAATCTTTTCACATTAAAACCGGATGACTGTTCAGAAATATAAACAGGAGTTTCTTTGATTATAACTGGCTTTATAAACTGAAAACATTTTTATCCGTACTTATAATAGAAATTCAAACAACTAAAATGAAAGTTTTGAGAAAAAGACCAGCCTTATCTTATGGTTCGCCCATAAAACGAAGAGAATTCTTGTCTTATGTTGCGGCATCAGCTTCTATAGTTACTGTAGTGGCTGCATGCACTAAAAATGACAATGGTAGTAGTAACGGCATTGATCTTGGCGACGGAGACATTGGGATTCTGAATTATGCATATACAATTGCACAACTTCAGGCCGCTTTTTATATACAGGTTATTAATACTCCTTACAGCAGCTTAACCGGCGATGAACTTTCATTGGTCACAGATATTAAAGACCATGAAATTGCACATCGGGAATTTTTTAAAGCAGCTTTAAGCACCAGTGCAATTCCTCCACTCGAATTTGATTTTACCTCGATCAATTTTGCAAACAGGAATAGTGTTTTAGGCACAGCAAAAACTTTTGGAGACCTTGCCGTAAGCGCTTACAATGGCGCAGGCCGGCTTTTAACCAATGCAGGTTATTTATTGATTGCCGGTAAGATTGTTTCGGTTGAAGCAAGACATGCGGCTTATATACGCGACCTGATCTCTTACGGTTCTTTTGCAGATAATACGGTTGTTGACAGTAACGGGTTGGATATGCAGCAAAAACCAACAGATGTTCTTGCTACTCTTGATCCTTATATTAAATCAAAACTTGATCCTTCACACTTACCTACACTTTAAAAAAACACACGATGAATCTTCAAAATATTTTACACGAGATAGAAAAAGCAGATCCTGAAATTTATGACCGAATTGACAGCAGGAGAAAGATAATGCACCGGTTTAAAGATCTTGGCGGAAAGCTCGCACTTACTGCAATACCACTTGCACTTGGCAGTATGCTGAACAAAGCTTATTCGCAAACTCCTCCTACAAACATTGTTGATATTTTAAATTTTGCATTAACACTGGAATACCTCGAGTCTGAATTTTACACAACCGCACTTGGCAGACCCGGTTTTATTGACCCAACAGAAACAGCTTCATTTACTTTAATTCAACAACACGAAGCAGCACATGTGGGCTTTCTCACTACAACAATTACTTCATTAAGCGGAACGCCCATAACAAAACCGGAATTCGATTTCACCGGTAAAGGAATATTCCCCAATGTGTTTTCCAACTACCAGCAGTTTTTAGCGGCGGCGCAAACTTTTGAAGACACCGGGGTGAGAGCATACAAAGGCCAGGTCACCGGTTTAATGTCCAATAAAGATGTTTTAACTGCAGCTTTGCAAATACATTCTGTTGAGGCAAGACATGCTGCCCATGTGCGCTATATACGCAGAAAAAACGGCACAAGTCCTGAAGAAAAACCATGGATAACCAGTAACAGTACAGATGGCATCGGCGAAATAGTGCAGAGTACTTATGTTGGTGAAGACAATGTTACGCAGCTTGGAATTGTTTTAACAACATTACAAAATGTGAGCAACAGGGTTGCAACAGAAGCTTTTGATGAACCTTTATCAATGGATGATGTAAATACTATCATAAGCCAGTTTATTGTGTAAGCATCGTGATACAATCATTCATGCGGGTAAATAATATTGAGTTGCTCACGAACCGAGTCCATGATCTTTACTACTTCAAGGCTTGCTTTATGTGGTATAATGGAACTTTCAATTTTACCTTCATTGAGACATTTTATTACTTCTTCCACTTCATACTGAAAGCCTCTTCCCTGCCATGAAGGAATGTGATCAAATGAAGGTTGATCGTTGATCCAGACATCAATCTTTTCAGGATGTTCAGTCCATGGCCTTTTGATGTGTATGGTTCCTTTATCACCGTATATCCATGCACTGTTTTGCGTTTGCGTAATGATGGAGGATTCAAGCATCGCATACCTGCCTTTATCATATTTCAATGTAATACCGCAGGTTTCATCAATATTATTTTCATTCACTTTTCCACAGGCAAATATTTCTGTGGGAAAACCCAGTGATAAATATCCAAGATACACTGCATATACGCCAACATCAAGCAATGAACCACCGCCTAATTCAGGATTAAAGAAACGATTGCTTTTGTCTTTTTCTGCGATGAAACTCATATCCGCATGAATGTTCAGAATCTCTCCTATTGCTCCTGACCGAACTATATCAAACAGAAAACTAAAACTGGGAAGAAACCGCGTCCATAATCCTTCCAATAAAAAAGTACGATTGTTTTCTGAAGCTCCAACAAGTGCTGTTACCTGTTTTGCGTTTATTGCAAGAGGCTTTTCACATAGAACAGGAATTTTATTTTCAAGACAAAATAAAGCTTGTTCAAAATGCAGCGGATGCGGCGTAGCTATATACACGCAGCCAGGGTTATATTGTATTAATTCTGAAATATCATTAATTATATAACCCCCATAATTTTTTACAAACTCTTTTGTATGTTCAACATCATGACCAAGTACAGGCCCTATATCGCATTTTTTGCTTTGCACATATTTTAAATCCTGAACAAATTCTTTTGCAATATTTCCCGGGCCGATAATTCCCCACAGCATAGCAACCAAATTTTAATAGATCATTTTACAGTATCTAATGCTTCTTCTTTTACCCACAAGCTAATGTTACGCGATTTAACAGGAAAAGTCCCAACGCCATCATTATTGGTAACAACAGCATCAGCAAAACTTTCTGTAACATCAACAAACTTTCTATTGGCATTAAGGCCGCCTAAATTCATTTCTTTAAAACCATCATCGCCGTTTGATAATACCACTACAAACCCTGCATTCCTGTTTTCTTCAGTTCCGGAAACAAACCAGCTTATTACATTAGGATGATCGAAATAATCGTGTTGTTCGCCTTCAAATAAATTTTTTCTTATCATCAGCATCTTATACAAATTGGGCACAGGTGCAAGTTCAATATCATTGCCGTTCACATTATATGAAGCGCCGTAATAGTCTGGATAAAACACACACGGTATGCCTTCCTGCCGCAAAAGCGTTAATGCATTTGCATGTGGTTTAAACCAATATTCAATAAAAGATTCAAGTGCCTGTGTTGGTTGTGTATCATGATTGTCGACAAATGTTA